>ERZ1035014.551-NODE-551-length-16243-cov-17.848406_pt1 | contig 16243 bp, 34 predicted proteins | sample MGYA00520620_ERZ1035014 | MGnify/ENA primary metagenome ERZ1035014 (study PRJEB33766, sample SAMN09781744) | gut metagenome | biome: gut microbiome | host: Homo sapiens | place: Madagascar | study: EMG produced TPA metagenomics assembly of the PRJNA485056 data...
CTCCCAAAACTCCGACGGGGAGTCGGGGGGATCCTTTTCTGCCGCCTCGTGATGCCGCTTGCAAAGGGTGGCCAGGTTGTCAATGTCGTAAGCCAGCTCCGGCGCGACGGCAAGCGGAACGATGTGATGTGTCTCCAATCCTCCGTAGGTGATGGTCCCCTCTGCCAGGCACATCACGCACAGATAGCCGTCCCTCTCGTTGGCCAGCCTCTTGACCTTTTTCCAAGCCTGCCGGTTGCGCAGGCGTCGCTGCTCGGTATCGCTCTCGTGGCGAGTGGGCGCCAGCCCGCAAGCGTTGCGCTTGTCATGTACCCGCCCGCAATATGGGCATGCATATCTCACGGCTGTACCTCCCTGCATTGCCTCATAATTTTGACAGCGCCCCGCCGTGCGGAACGTTTGTCTTGCTCTCCCGTCCTCATTGCCTCCATCCTTGCTTGCTGCGCAAGGATGGGAAAAGCCACCCGCAAATGCGAGTGGCTATCCGTGCATCGCCTTACCAACACACGCCCACACTAGAGAGGATATAGGAGGATATCCGTGGTCTGAGGTTGCCCCGTCTCAATCCCACGATTATATGTTATCACAAATATCCTGCAAAAAACTGCAAAGATAATCGAGGATCTCGTCCCGCCAGTAAAATGCCGTCCTCTCCGAGATGTGCATCCGCATCGGTATCTGTGTCGTCAGCCCCATCCCTCGCTTGTATCTCAGGTCAAGCAGTGTCTGCCTGCTCTCCGGCAGCATACCGATGACCGCGTCCATCTTGACCTTGCGCGCCATGATCGCGTTGATCTCCTCCGTCAGCACGGCCACCCGTTGCAGCGCGTCGTCTTTCATCCGCACGGCGGCGGCGGTTGGATCGCTGACGCCGCTGCCTCTCGGCATAGCCGTGAGCGCCTGCGCCCGCAGAACACAGGTCGCATCCTCTGCCTGTGCCATGAGCCGCCGAATCTCCTCACGTCTCCGCTCGCAATCCTCCAGCGCTGTCCCCCATTGCCAGAGCAGCGTGTTGATGCGCTTGCGCTCTGCTTGCTCCACTCGTCACCCCTCCTTGCCGTCGTATGCGCAGATCATCATGGCCGCTCGTCCTCCTTATGGCTTAACATCGACCGTAACCGGGAACTCGGTATGGAAATGCAGCTCGTAATGGTACGGATCAGTATGCGTACCAGTGATATCCTCGACAACATACATCGTGTAATAGTTGAGATAGATGTAATTTTTTTTGTAGGTCCCAGGGCCAGTCTTGACCGTGACAACCAGCTCATTGGTGCTATTGTTGGAGATGTCCATGTAACCTTCAGCATATAGGATAATCTGATCGGTACGGGCATTATATACGGTGATACGCCGCTCACACTCAAAATACTGCGCCTGTTGAGACATATTGTAGTTGACCTTATCGGCTTCGGTGCATCCCGTCAGCACCATCACAAGGCACACGGCCAACGCCGCAATCAGTTTCTTTTTCATTTTTCGTCCTCCCTTACTTCTTTGTTCTCTCCAAACATCGCGCCGATCTGCTCAGCAAGCTCTACCGCCCGCATCGCCGTGAACAGGTGCTGGCGCGTCTCGTCCAGCCGTGTCAGCGCTCCATCGTCATGCCGCTCCTGTGCGTGGCGGGTGTTGGTCTCATTTGTGCGGATGAGCCGCCGAAGAAACTCAATCGTCGTCATTGGTCTCGTCCTCCCAAAATCCTGCCCCGTCGTTGCTAAAATCCGCACCTACAATCCCGCCGTGCTTTGTCAGAACCTCGTTCACAATTTTGACCGGGACAAAGCCGTACACTGTGCCGCAGAGGTCTCTTTTGTTTTCGGCATAGTCTCGCAACTCTTCGTCTGCCAATGTTGGGTAGCCCAGTTCGACCTTCCCGTACCATCCTGTGTCAAGCCTTGGCTCGCTGTACCACATCTCACCCGCCTGCACCGACACCGTATACCCATCTGCACACCTCACGCGCGGGCGGACGATCTGCATGCCATTACGCTGCTTTCGGTATTTTTGCAAAAATTCATTGATTGTCATGCTGTTGCTCCTTCCTCGCCGCGTCGCTCTCCTTGAGCATCTGCGGTAATACCGCCTCTGCATAAGCGCACGCTGCCATGTACTGCGCCTCATAGATCATGCCGCCGTGAACACTCTTGACGCGCGTCTTAAACTCATCCATCCCGCTAAACCAGCACCCGGCGCGGACAAATATCGCTCCGTCCTTGTCGATGTAAAAGTAGGCCGTCCTATGCTCACTGCCGATATTACCGATCTGCACATACAGACCATCCTGCACACGCCCCGCTTCAAGCGTTGCACGCGCGTCAATGTATTCGTCCAGCTCGCAGCCGTCGCCCAGCTTGCACTCGTTGCCCAGCGTGCAGCACTTGCCCAGCTCGCACCAGTTGCCCAGCTCGCACCTGTTGCCCAGCTTGCACCTGTTGCCCAGCTTGCACCTGTTGCCCAGCTTGCACTGATCGCCCAGCTCGCAATCGTTGCCTAGCGCGCACCAGTTGCCCAGCTCACACTCGTTGCCCAGCTTGCAATCACTGCCCAGCTTGCAATCACTGCCCAGCTCACACTCGTTGCCCAGCTCACACTCGTTGCCCAGCTTGCACCTGTTGCCCAGCTTGCACCCATCGCCCAGCTTGCACCTGTTGCCCAGCTTGCACATGTAGACAAAGATTACCTTGTTCGCCGCACCAAAGTCAATCTCCGTGCAGTCCGTGCCGTCAGGGATGACCAGATAACCATTCTCATTGCGTTTCAGCGTGTTAAACTCCGTCTGTGTCATCTTATGCATTTTTGTCCTCCATTCCCGTTACAACGTCCATCTTCATAAAACACGCCCAAAATGTGTTCATTTTTTTACCGCTGTGATGTCCAAACAGCGGCTTTTGCCCAATTGCCCTCCAAACCTTATCTGCTGGTATTTGCACCTCCGACCACTTAAATATCAGCACTCCATCCGGCTTGAGCACTCTCATGCACTCTGCAAACCCGTCACGCAGCATCTGTTCCCACCCATCGTCGAGCGCTCCGTATTTTTTTGCCATCCAGCTGGTCTCCCCAACGTTGACCAGATGCGGCGGGTCGAATATCACAAGTGCAAAACTGTTGCCCTCGAATGGAAGGTCTGTAAAATCGCACTGCACATCTGGGTCAATGACGCATTGCCGCTCAGAGTCATGGTTTGTGCTCGTCCATACCCCGGTATACGTCTCCCGTCTGCGGTCGCAGTAAATAGCCGCCGGATGGTGCTTATCAAACCAAATTGTTCTGCTCCCGCATGTCACATCAAGTATCTTTTTCTGCATTTTTGCCCTTCATTCCCATCACAATCTTGATCGCGTCGTCAAACCCGTCCATGTACCCCTGCCTGTAAAACCCGCTGCCGAGGTTGCGGTCGTGCACCTTTGCTGCGCGGCGCTTGGTCAGCTCCCGCAGCAGCTCGTCGCGGTCGATGCAGTAGTATTCTTCTTTTCTCATTCTTCTTCGCCCCCCTCGATCATTTCGATCATTTTTTCCGCAAAGTCTTTCGCCCCGACGATATATCCGATGGTCACCTTTGCACTTAGCGCGTCCGCGCCGCTGTACTCATACTCGCACTGTGCCGCGTCCCCAATCAGCTCCAACGCCGTCTTGCGGATCTCGTCTGCCGTAATGTTCATCTGGTTGTCCTCCGTCTCTTTACTCTGCGTACCGTGCAGCCCTTACCAGCCGGGCACGGGCGCGAGTGCCTGTTTACGCCGATAAAATCACACCACGCCGTCTGGCGCGTACGCCGATTGCCAAATCCAATCTCTCCCGCCATTACCCTGACATATACGCAGCCCTTGCAGGTCTCGTCACACATCCCGTTCATGTCCCTCGTCCTCCTCGATGATCTTGATCTCCACTCTCGGCCTCTGCCGATCCACGTCAAACGCGTCGGCAAAGCCGCTGATATATCGCCATCCGTCACCGCCCAGCACGCCCTGCTCGACTAGCGCATCCTGGACAAATTTGTGAGCAAATGCGATGTTGTCCATATCCCTGCGGCGGTTTGGCTCTACCCAAAGGTACTCGAGTCTCACCCGCTGCTCGATGCGTATCCCTCGCAGCTGCGTCCGTATATACCAGCCGATCAGCTCCTGCGTGTCCCGCTTGAGCCGCGCGGCTGCTTGAGCGCCTGAAGTCCTGCGCTCCGTGTCGCTGTACTCATTGAGTCCCGGCAGCGTGCCCTCAATGACGAGCTTATGTGCCTGCATCTCTCTGCATCTCCCATCTTTCGACCGCCTCCGGCGTAAATAGCTCATGCAATCTCCATCCGCCCATGACCTTGCAGGCGTACCCCGCGATGGAGGATGCGCCGTAGGTCACTGCCTTGGACACGGCAAGCCGGATCATGTCCGGCGACATCCCGCCGTCCGCGCCCGTGTTGGCCATGAGCGCATCCACCTCCGTCCTCTTCGGCGCGCGCCCTGCCGTGGCGGTAAACCCCTCCGTGATCGTCTCCCGGATCTGCTCGTCTAAGTTATCCACAGGCAACGACGAGTTATCCACAGGTTGGCCGTCCGCCTCGCGCGCACAGACAGATAGGGTGGTAGGGTCGTCTATACTGTCTTTGTTAGGTATAGGTACGGTAGGGGGCGTGACAGTCACGCTTGTCACGCGTGACATATCTGTGACATCCTCGCACTTGTCACGCGACTTCCGTTTGCGTTCGCGCGCCTGTTGGCGCTGGCGCTCACGTCGATCAATCAGCGCTCCGGCATGCTCTTCCCAGTCGTGGATGTAATATCCGTTCCCGGTGTCCTCCAGCAGGCCGCACGCAACCAGCGCGTCCACCATCTTCTGCGGATCGCCCTTGATCCGCATCACATCCGTCAGCAGCAGCACGTCGTCATAGGACAGTGCCCCGCTCAGACGGTTGGTCAGCGCCCACAACCACAGGCGCTCAAGTTTTGCCCGCGCCAGATCTCTGTCCATCTTGGTCAGAGCGGCCAGCTTCACGATTTTGGGATGGTCGGGCAGGTTGTCGTGCAGCTCTATCCACATATCTCCTCCAGCAGGGGCTTGCGCCCCCGAAAACACTTGATTTGTTGGCGATGTCGTGCTATCCTATGGTTGTAGAGTCATTCTCTCGGCCGCTGTTTCAGCGGCTCTTTTTTTATGCCTTTGGCGTATCGTTGTATATGTCCTCAATAATGCCCTCCACAAGCGCGTGCAGGACGTTTTTGTCGACGCCAGCCACGAGCGCAGCCTGCACCGCGCCCTGAAAGATCGTCAGGACCGGTATATTTTTGCTGCGCTCATGCACCACATTGTCCTCCAGCACGATCAGCGCGTAATGCTCCGGCTCTGCAACATCGTAATCGTCCACAACCACGACACTGCCGTTGCCCATCATCTCTCCGACCTTGCTCATTTCACAATCCTCCCGTGCTTCCGCGCCACCTTGCGATAGCTCATGCGTTTGCGCTCGACGGTCGCGTCGATCTTTTCCTGTCCCCAGTTGGCCGTGATGTCAACCGCCAGCCACAAAATGCCGATGATCCCCACGATCATCACAAACGCGCAGATCAGTCTGCCCATCTGCAAATACAGCTCACTCAGTCCCATGGTCCTGTACCTCCTACTCTCTCACCAATTTGACGCTCTTGATGCTGCCGGGGACATAGATCCTGTCGAGCATCATTTCTAACGATACCAGCGCGGGCTCGATCATGCAGTGCGCGATGTCGCTCTCCCTGCGCTCCATCCGCTCCCAGTTTTGCTCACTGATGGGCAGCACGGTCGTGGTCTCAAACCGATCCCCGATGATGCGGGTGTCATAGGTCACGCTGATTTTGTCCATTGTCATATCCTCCATCCGGTGGTATATTGGCCTCAAAGGAGGCCATTTTTTATGAATTTGCTTGTATCGCCTAAAGCCCTTGCCCTGCTCGACTACATCCAGCGCCACGACGGACGCGTTGCCATTGATGACCTGCACGCCGCTTTCCCGGCGGACGAGCGTTGGATCGACGCCCTGCTGGAGGCCGATTGTATCGACACCGACGGGCTTGCCGTGGATGAGCTCCCCAGCGTTGTCAGCGTCCATGCGACGCACTACGTATTGACGCCGCTGGGAGAAGCAGCGCTATTTGCGGATCGCAAGAAGCGCAAGCACAACGCCCGAAAAAACGCTGAAAAGAAACAAGAGCGTGCCCAGGCGGCTAAAGATAAGCGAGAGGGCCGTCGTCACGATTATCTTGTAGCGGCGTTCGGCGCGGTCGTCGGGTCCGCACTCACCCTGCTCATCGAGCATATCGGCGAGCTCGTCGCAATCGTCAAACAGCTTGTCCTCAATGCTCCTGCCCCATAATTTGCGCATCCTCATACCCTCCATTCCTTCGGGTGCCGAGCCGCCCGAGGATTTTTTGCATACCGGCGCAGCTCGGCGACGTTGTAGCCCGCCGCATACTTGGTGATCTTGCCCTCCTTGGTCAGTTGGCAGATGTGTGAGGGAGAGCAGCCTAGCAGCACAGCGGCCTTGCAGTTGGGGATGTACTCGGTTGTAATCTCCGTGTCCCGGATGTATGCCTCCCGGCATTCGCGTGCGGCCTCCGCCGCTTTGTCAAGCGCCACGATCAGCGCGTCGTATGGGGATTGGGCGTTTTTAACCTTGGCCATGAGATAACCTCCTATCTGTCACTTGCTCCCGCCGGTGACGCACTCATTGATGAGCTTGCGCAGCGCGATGAGCAGTTGTCTGTTGACGCTGGGCGGCTCTTCCAGCGCACCCGCCCACTCTCCGCCGGGTGGAAAAAGGATGTGCATCTTGTTGTTGGGGATGTGCAGCCCGTCGAGGATGGTATACATCTCGTCCAGCTTCCACGGGCACTCGTTCCGCAGCCGGCGCTCGACGCTGTAATCCTTGAGCCCTAGCCATCCGGCAACGTCCACGATCTTGATGTGCTGCCGTCGCATCTCTGCGCGCAGCTCACTATACAACTTTGGTTTCACGGCAACCTCCTTGTTGTTCTGCCTCCATCGGAGTACAATGTCGGTATCAAACCGATGGAGGATATTTGCCTATGTCTCAAATCGACTGGTCTGCAACTGCCGCATGGATCGTGCTCGGCGCCAACGTTCTGTCGCCCATTGTCGTCGCCCTCATCAACAACCACCACACCCGGAGGATGTACATCCTCAAAGAGCGCGAGGCTCAACGCGGAGAGGTTATCAACGGGTATCTCAGCACCCTGGCGCGTGCCATCGCTTCGCCAAGCTCAAGCAACCTTGAGGCATATAGCGTGCGGTATGGAGAGCTGAGCGGATATATTCCTCCCGACGCACGGGAGGACGTTGACAAACTGAATGAGTTGGTCATCCGCAGCTGCAACAATTACGTGTTTGGGGAGCCCCAAACCGAAGAAATGTCCACACTGTACACAGCCGTCAGAGGGCATTTTTACAATGCTCTCAAACCATAAAGAGCAGGTAGGCAACGCCGCAGTTGAATGCGGCCCATATGGCGTAAATCCACGTTAACTCTCTCTCGATGCGCCACATGATAACAACTCCGACAATGGCCAGTGCCGCCAGCGACCAAAAATAAAACGGGTGGTATCCTAGCACTTGGGGCAACCTCCTTCTTTTTTTAGACGATCGGTGGTATCATAAGAGCATCCCATACAAGGAGGAGTGCCCTATGACCTCTATTGTCCTATCCATCATTGCCACAGCCTTGATCATCGGATCCTTTTACTTTTTCGGGGTTCGACCCTTTGGCTTCGGTTTTTCCGTGCTGCTTGGCCTGTTGTGTCTCATCACGGGCATCTTGATGATGCGCCGCGCAGATCCGCCGGATAAGTCAGCACCGGAAGAGCCCAAGCCGGAGACGACCACCAAAGAGCCGCCGAAGCCAAACACATCAACCTCCGACGTGCCCAAGCCCGCAGTGCCAAAGCCAACCGTCAGCATCTCTGTATCGAGATCAGACTCTAGCGACGAGCCGATCTATTGCTATCCCTGTGTACACATTGCGGGCACGAGATACCACGAGGCCGCAGCCGATCTCATGGTCGGCGATGAGCTGGAGGTTATCCCAGACCCGGACAACGAGCACGATCCCGATGCCGTGGGCGTATATCGTGCAGACGATGGAGAGCTTGTCGGCTTCATCCACCGCGACTCCCGGCACAAACAGATGGTGCTGGACTACTATCCGAGAGATGATTGGCGCATAGAGGCCGAGGTCTCCGATGTCGTAGATGAGTCCAACATTTACATGGAGCTCCGCTTCTATCGCCTGTGATCTCACTTCTTTTCACAGCCGCCGGCACACACCGGCGGCTGTTTTATTTGGCCGCGGCGGCCTGGTGCTGCTGGTCGAGGTAATCCATCGCCATGATCGCGCCCTCCATCTGGTAGAGGATTTTATCCTGCAAGGGCGCAGGGAGCTTTGCCAGCTTTTCCAGCAGCTGTAGGTCGATCATTTTGCGATCCTTATCCGTCATGATTTATCATCTCCTTGTCCGTGTTTTTAGTACACTTAAATTATAGATTAAGCCACCTAAATTGTCAAGCACTTTTTTAAGTCACTTAAAGTTTTTATTGACCAACACAGCGATTAGGAGTATAATAATATTTGAAAGGAGGGTAAAACGTGAAGCCAATAAATGAGCGAATCGCATACGCGATCAGCGAATCAGGAAAGAAAAAGAGCGCAATCGCCCAAATGATAAATGTTTCTCCCGCATTTATCTCGCAGTTGTGTGCCGGCGATTCCGCCGCGAGTGATCGTACCATATCAGACCTCTGTGCAGCACTGGATTTAAGCGAGAAGTGGCTGCGCACCGGCGAGGGCGAGATGTACAAAGATTTTTCGCGCGAAGAAGAGATCGGACGTGCCGTGCGTAAGTTACTTGACCGTCCAGAGACATTCCACGCTAGGCTGGTCACAGCGTTGCTACGCGTCGACCCAGAGGATCCGCGTTGGTCGTTGTTGGAGGAGATTGTCGATAACGTCATCGACGAGTACAAAAAAGAGACCGACCCATAACGGGCCGGTCTCCATCGGTAGGAATTAGCTCAGCAGTGCATAGACGACGCGCAGCATTCTCACGCTTGCGCCAGTAAGTTTTTCTATTATTATCGCGATCATCTCTCTACGTGTCATTGTCTGCTCCTCTCTCTCGTGCCGTGCTGCTTGCAGTATACTCGCCCTCCCCGCGCTCGCGGCGCTGGATTTTGGCGCACTCACGTTCGGCGGCAGCGAGCACGCGGCGCAACGCACCGGGAGTGAGATGCTTGAGCACGGTAACGATGCGGGCGATGAGCAGATTGGTGTCCTTCATGACGATGCCTCCTATATTTGTTTAATCCTCCATATCCACCGTAGCACTATCAGTTGGGATTTACAAGCAAATAACGCCCGTTAATCCAAATCTTTATTGAAAATTTATACCGTAAGTGCATCTAATCAAATTATTTGCGCTCCGCGTGTAAAAAGTCCCCCAAAACGACAAAATACCCCATCCGCGCGGGAACACGGATGGAGCGTGCAGAAAACCACCGATCAAGACGGTCTTGCTATGTCATTATAGCATGACCCGCCGGCAATCGCAAACAGCCAGTTGTTGCAAAACGCGCAACAACTCAGATCATTTTCGTGAGGCCACGAAAATGGTCTGAACAGACGGAGGTGCTATATCATGGCGCAAAAAAAGAAACGGTCTGAAAGAGTAGACAAGCGGTACAAGGGCAAGGTGCGTGTCGGTATTGCCGCCGACGGCACGCCGGTCTATAAGTGGGCAGTCGGCAAGACCAAAGCAGAGATGGAGGCAGCAAAGCAGGATCTCATCGCCCGCTACGCCAGCGGCAACGGCGTGGATGCCGGATCCATCACCTTCGGCGCCTACGCCCAGCGCTGGTACAAGATCCACTTTGAGGAGGTCAAGCCCTCCACCGCCAGAAATTACCGCAATATGCTCAACAGTCATCTGCTCAAGCCGTTCGGCAGCCGCTTTATCCGCACGATCGTCAAATCGGAGCTGGACGAGGTCATCGGCACGCTCAACAGCGCATCCAGCAAGGCAATGTGCAAGGCAGTGCTCAACATGATCTTTGCCATGGCCGACGAGGACGGGTTGCTCGTGCGCAATCCCGCCGCCAATATCAAGCCGCCCAAGGGAGCCAGCAAGCCGGAGCACCCGCGCCGGGCATTTACGCCCGCCGAAAAGGAGTGCGTCCTCCATCTGATGGAGGTGTCCCCGTATCGGCTGGGCTACGCCATATATTACTATCTCGGCCTCCGCAATGCCGAAGGCATGGCGCTGACGTGGGACGATATTGATTGGGCGCGCGGAATAGCCTCCATCCATCAAGCCGTGACGGTGGATCGTGATTTTAAGCGCACAATCGAGGACCACGGCAAGACCGACGCGGCAATCCGATACATTCCCATCGCGCCGCCGCTGATGGAGATGTTGCGCGCCAACCGTGGTATCGGGCGCATCCTGCCGATGACCGAGAGCGAGATGCGGAGGATGTGGATCGTGTTTCGCCGCGAGGTCGCCGCGTACGCCAAGGAGCGCGGTCTTGAGATCGAGCTGCGTGAGGATGGCACGTCCGTATTGACCGCGCACTATTTTCGACACAATTTCGCGTCGCTGGTCTTTTCTGCCGGCGCCGATTTGATGCATATGAAAGAGTGGCTCGGTCATAAAGATATACAGGTTACTCTAAAAATATACACTCATTTGCAGGAGGAGGAGCGGCGGCTCGGAGTCAAGCAGATTGACCACACCTTTGATTTTTTGCAAAAGTTGACATATGGTTGACAGTTCGTCAACCGCAGCGCCCCAAAAAGCCGAGAATTCCCGGCTTTTTCCGGTCAAAAAACAGGCAAATCCCATTTGTCAAATTGCTAAATGTCAGAAACAAAAAGCCCCATTATCTGGGGCTTTTTTATTTTCGAACTCTGGTCGACTTTTTGCAAATATTGACATATAGTTGACTGCATACCTACTTCGCAGCCTGGTATGCCTCATGCATACGCTTTACATCGCGGATGCGCTCGTCCTGACACGATTTGATCCAGTCCGTAAGCGTCTTGCCGTCGTTGGACAGCGGGTGCGCTTGATCCTGCGTCGCGACCTGATGTGCCGCCGCTCCCTGCAAAATCTGCGCGTGCTGAATCTCCTCGCCGGACAGCTTGATGTAGATCTGGGCAAGCTCCGGGTGCGACGATTTGCAGCGCATCGCGTCCGCCGCATAGTCCCTCGCGTCCTGGATCTCCTCATCCACCTGACCGTAGATCGACGTCAATGTGTCCATCATACGCGGACCACTCCAATCGCAAGGTTGGTGATCGTCGGCTCAGTCGTACCGGCAACCACAACGGTGAGACGCGCATTGCCGCAGCATCTCACGCGCACGACGGGGGCGAACGACAGGTTGACGTATTCGGTGCCCGCCGTCGCAACGGTCTCCGTTGCGGTCGCTCCCGGCACGGCGACGCCGTCCTGCTGGATGCCAAGCTCCACGTTGCCGACGGCCGCTGCCGTCGCGGTCGCGGTCATCGTCACAAGATAATATCCCGGCTCAAGCAGCACGATGCTCTCGCCCTCGGCGCTGATGCACTTGCCGTACCGCCGGATGATGCTGCCCACAGGGACGGTGCTGCCGATCGGCGCGGCGGCGCCCGTGGTGTTTACCGTATAGATCAGATTGCGTGCCATATTTTAAGCTCCTTTCTTCAAAAAGCGGCAGGGTTTTGCCCTGCCGCTCGTGTTGTCGGCCTAATGGGCCATTGCTCAGTTGGTTACATATTCACACCGCAGTTGCAACCGCCCCCGCAAAACGGGGAGGGTCCGGCGTTGTAGGAGTAGGACATGGGATAGCGGACCACGCCGCACATCCGGCTATCCATCTCAAGCCCAGCGACCTTGTCGCGAAGCCGCTGAATCTCACTGGTCTGGATCAGGTTGCGCGTCGCCTCACCCTCCGCATGGATCGCGGTGGTGATGTCGCAGGTCTGACGGTCGATCTGCGCCGAGAGGTTGGCGGTTGCCAGCCTGTTTTCACAGCAGCAGGACGCGATCTGCTGCTGCAAGGCGTTGCCGGTCTGCATGATCGTGGTGTTGGTGCCCGCCTGGCCGAGGGCGATGTCCTTGCCAAGCTGACCGAGGCTGCCCTGCATATCGTAGCCCAGCGACGCCACGCCGTTGCCCAGCGCCGTCAGGCGGTCGTTGATCTCGCCAAACTGCTGCCCAAACAGGATCTGCTGCTGGCTGGCAGCGGTCGCATACTGGCCAAACTCGCCCGGCTGCACCTGCTGACGATTCCAGCCGCCGAAGCCGCCGCCCATAAAGACAAACAAAAAGAGGATGATGATCCACCATGCGCCCATGCCGCCGCCGAAGCCCTTGCCTTCGTCGCCAACTGCCGCACGCAGATCAGAGAGACTGTAATTATTGTCCATTACGCACACTCCTTTTTTGATAGATTTATTCACAAATAGCCGTTGCGCACCGGCTATTTAAGAAACTCCATAAAATCCTGCGCCTGTTTTTTGAGGCTCTCAAACTGCTCCTGCGACATTTGCCCGGATTGCAGCAGCTCTTCGACTTTTGTCTGCGCCTGCTGCGGGGTGATGCCGGACGCAAAGCGCCTAAACTCCGCCAGCATCTGCAACGGGTTGGCGGGCTGCTGCGGCGCGGTCTGCTTTTGCAGGCTTGCCAGCAACGGATTTGCCATCAATGATCTCCTCCAATCTCTTGAGCCTCTGCTCGATGTTCGCCGCATCAATCGGCGCGGCCTCGGTGTAAGGTGTCAGCACGTAAGGCGTCACCGACTTGTAACCCGCGTCATCCGCCTGGATGTACCACGCGAGCAGCACGTCGGTGCGGGACGTGTCCATTGCAAGCAGCTCGCTTCGTGGCGCAACCCGGAGCGCGTCCACGCCGCCGCGTCCGCTGACCTTGACCAGCTCATACCGCTGCGGCATTTGCTGCCCGTACATCTGCTGCTGATATCCGGGGTTATAGGGGTAGCCGTAAGGATTGCCATATCCGTTCATCTTTTCCCACCTCCTGATAAAATTGTAAAAAAAAAGCGCCCCCTGCACGATGTCATGCAGGGGACACTTCGGTGTCAAAATGGGGACATTTTAGGGACAAAAAAGCCGCCCCACATGGGGCGGCTTATCACTGATCTGTCTTTTGTGGCGCTTGCTCTGGCGTTGCTTCTTTTTTTTGTGCTTTGCGGGCTCGTTTATTCTGATATGCATTGGCTGCGTACTCTCTATATGCAATCTTGGCGCACTTACGGCAATACTGCTGACTAGGAGTCTCTAGCACATAATCATTACCACAGCGCTTGCACGGATAGGTCTCGCCTATGTGGCGGCTGGTCTTTGGGCGCATGCGTCTTGAGTAGTCTAACGTCTGCTGTCGCTGGACGGCTATCTTGCATTCAGGGCAGTATTTTGCATTACGATCTCCCATAAATTCGATTCCGCACTTTTTACAAGTTTTTTTCACATCTCGGTGCGCGTGCTTTGGTAATTTTTCAGCCGCGGCCGCCAACGCCGCTATGTCTTTGTCTGCCATGTAGTCGTGGACCAGCTGTTGCAAGAGTTGTGATATGGACATCCCATTAACAAGAGCCGCATCCGCAAACGACCTAGCCTCATCTGTGGGCAATTTGCAACAGACTGCTTTGTGGGGTTGCACTAACTGATCGGTCGCTCCTGACGCCGAGGGCTTAGTCATCTGGCGTCTGGATTTTTGCGGATGCCCGGCGCCCATTGTCGGGTAATAATCCGGATCAGGGTTGCCCTTTGACGCGTCGTATTGTTGCAACGCTCTTTTCTCCGCACACTCAGGGCTACAGGTAATCTCGCGCGTCCCCGGCTCGAGTATTTTACCGCAAATCACGCATACTCTCATGCGCGGGTATTTGGGATACTTGCCTTTATTGGCACGCATGTATTCATTCGCCTTTGCGCGGGTATCTTTTTTGCGTTGCTCCTCCATGCAGTCCGGGCAATATTTTTGCATCCCACTGTTGAGGACGTAAGGCTTTCCGCACGCCTCACAGATATACGTCCTTCCGATCTCCCGCACGTGCCCCGCAGCTTTGGCTTGCTGGTGCAGCCGCGCTCTCTCTATGGTGCGCTCACGCTTGCAGTCTGGACATCTCTTGGCGCTGGGTCCGCCGATAAATTTACCACCGCACTCGATGCAAATGCGTTCAGCTTTTTTGTCCTTGTGGATTGCTTTTTGCTGGCACTCGTTGCAAAGTTTTTGATACCGAGTAGGATGCGGGATCGGTGTCCCGCACTCTCGGCAAATAACGTTGGATCTGATCTCAGGCATCGGACGACCTCCATCAACACTATTCTAAAAAAGGAGGGAGCCCCGTAAGGGGCTCCCTCTGCGTCGGATGCTGAGATGCGCTCCGCATACCACGAGCATCGCATCGCCCCGCAAAAGCAAGGTTGGAAAAAGCATCGTCTGCATTGCTATTCGCATTTCAATCCACAGGCGCGCGAGGAGGCGTGCCTGACACGGTATGCAACTATAAGATAGCACAGCCACTCACGTTTTGCAAGACTCATTTTTGTCAGCCCTGCACGCCATATAGTCACGGATCCAGCGTTTGAGAACATCGTTGACGCTTGTGCCGTCCTCTTTTACCGCGGCGTAAAACGCTTCTGCCTCCTCTCGAGGGAGCGTACAGGCTACGGCCTTGCGGTTCTTTTTTTCCCAACGCGCGGACGCTGCTCTCTGGGCGTCTGATACTGCCATATTATTCCTCCTTTTTCGCCGACTTCGGGGTGCGCGGGACTCCACGTGCTTTTGTCGGGGTGTAATCCTGTGAACCGCGCCCGACTCCGCGCCGAGCATCCGCAGCGCGCTGCCGCTGCCGTCTCCTCTCCAATGCGCACTCCGGGCTGCACGTGATGGTGCTGGTGTTCGCGGCGATCTCTCTCCCGCAGATCACGCAATATCTGACGGCATGTTTAGATCGCTTCTGCTCGTCCCGGTGCGCCCGCATATACTCGCGGGACGCAGCGCGATTAGCCTCCAGTGCCGCCTCGTCCTTGCAATCCGGGCAATATCGCTGCAATCCGCCGGTCAGCGTATACGGCTTGCTGCATCTCTCACACAGATACGTCTCGCCGATCTTGCGCTGCTTGCCCGCCTTTTCGGCTGCCCGATACCCCGCCCGCAGCCGCAGTACGCGCTCATGCCGGCAAGCCGGGCAGCGCTTAGATTTGGGATAACCGTCAAATGTAATCCCGCAATCGACGCATACACGCGGCCGGAGCGCCATTGCGCTTTTCAGCCGCTTTGCGCACTCGTCGCAGAGCGTTTGATACGCAGTGGGGTGTGGGATGGGTGTCCCACACTCCCTGCATTTAAGATTTGCTTTTATGTCAGGCATCGTCAGCACTCAATGCTCCGGGTCTGGATCGCGACGACCATCATCATAAGCAATTTTGAGCAATGCCATGACCTCGCCGATGTGCTCAGCGCTGTACTTATCCCACCAGTCGGACGGAATCCGAGCAACCAGGCGTTCGCAAGTGGTCGGGTAGCTCCTCCAGCCGCTGCACTCCTTTGCCTGTTCGATCTTCAGCGCACTGCGACGTTCTGCCGCCGTCATCCCCTCATAAGCCTCTTGTGTCATGGTTTCGCGCATTTTCAACTTTTTCATTTTTTTGCTCTCCTTATTTTGATTAATTTGATTAAGCCGCGATGTAAGCGCCGGTCATGTTGTCAACGTAACCAAGCTTGTGCTCTCTCTTGAGATTCCAGGCGTTGGTGTAGATGCGAGTGGAGATATAAGTGCGGTTCTTGCCGTATTTTACCCAGTCGTTCGCGACCACTCGATAGTTCCAGCCGGACTCCTTGCCGATGTTCTCAGCCTCGATCATCGCCTTTTCCAGCGCCCACGCAGCCTTGAGAGCAACGCTCATAGACACATTAGCGGACTTGCGGATGCTCCAGGCGTTTCTCATGATGTTCTTCTTGTTGTACTTCATCTTCATGTCCTCCTCGTTTGTTCTTGGGGATTTCCATCTCCCCTTGACACTTATTATTATATACGATTAATCGTATATTGTCAACACCTTTTTGAAGATTTTTCCCCCAAAAATCAAAAAAATTTGGGGCAGGCCGAAGCCTGCCCCAACATCATACTCGCTTGAGCAAATCGTCCACCCGACAGGTCACAATCCGCTTGATCTGCCGCGGCGACATCTGCGGACGCA
>ERZ1035014.557-NODE-557-length-16118-cov-10.307166_pt1 | contig 16118 bp, 10 predicted proteins | sample MGYA00520620_ERZ1035014 | MGnify/ENA primary metagenome ERZ1035014 (study PRJEB33766, sample SAMN09781744) | gut metagenome | biome: gut microbiome | host: Homo sapiens | place: Madagascar | study: EMG produced TPA metagenomics assembly of the PRJNA485056 data...
AGTTGAGTCTTTGCCACTTATAAAGTCCAGTTAATTGGTGACGGCTGTACTAGTCTTTACTCTGACACCTGATTGTCAGGTGCCGGACTGCTCTGCCGGTAAACAAACTGTGGTTCTTCTCTGACTGCCTCCGCATTTGTTTTCTCATCTTTAAGATGCCTGATTAGAATATCAATCATGGATTCCATTAGAACGGAAGTCGACACGCGTAGCGAAGTGATGGTCGGAGAAAGGTAATGAAGAACCACCGTGTCGCCATATGCAACGATTTCCATATCATCCGGCACACGGATGCCATGTTCCCTGATTGCCTGCAACACGCCGGCAGCTGCTGTATCATAGAGTAAAAAAAGCCCGTCCGGATATGTTTTGCCGCTGAGAAGTTTCGTCATTGCTGTATAACCAGCTGAGGTTGTACGGGCGTTTTCCTCAATAACCATTCTTTTATTCACTTTAATCCCTAACTCTTTACATTTTGAAAGAAACCCCCTGCATCGCTCTGCCGCCGCCCTGTTTGAAGGATCTGCGCCGATCACTCCGGCTGTCTTCAAGCCACGTCCTGAAAAATGTTCAGCGCACAGCTCCCCTGCGTGATAATCTGCATTCATGACACTGTTAAATCCTGCTATCTCGCGATTACAGAGGATAACCGGGATATTGAATGTTTGACCGGCAAGGAAATCAAGATCTTTATTTGAAGCACCAAAGATGATAGCCCCGCTGTAACGATTCGCATTGATCTTTTGTCCCTCTTCGCTGAGCCTGCCCTCCATATATGGTTGAATGACAAGTTCAATGCTGATTCCCAGTTCTTCCTCCTTCTGCATTATTTCCCTGGTCAATGTTCCGAGCATTTCGTCGACATAATAAGTAACGTTCCAAAATGCTGCGATGACGTAGGTTGGCTGTACACTTGCTCCCATACGCAGCCTTCTCGCATAGATATTGGGCGTATATCCCACCTTCTTCGCCTCATTCCAAACCTTCTGCTGCGTCTTTTTTGAAATGCGGATTGAGTCGCCCCTCCCATTCAGGACAACAGACACCGTTGCGGACGAAAGTCCAAGAGCTTCTGCAATTTGTTTAATCTTTGAGGTGTCCTTCTTCACTGCCACTCTCCCGGCCCTCCTGCGTCTTCAATTACCGGTTCATCCTACTCCATATCAAATAGCATCGTATACTGTGCATCCGGACTGGACGGATCCCCTTGAAATTCAGTGAAATACTTTTCCCATAAACCTGACCAGCGCCTTGCGCCAGAAAGTCCAGTCGTGAATGCCGGGCACATGATAGAAATCAATCGGAAGGCCATATTCCTCACGAAGAAGGCGCATCGTCTCTATATCACCCTGGATCATGCGAAAATCCTGGTCTCCAATGCCGAGGAACATATAACGATAGGTTTCAGTGAAACGTTCCTTGTGGAAAAGAAGGTCGCGGTAATCATCCTTGTCATCATTGATCTTGAATGCGGCCGAAAAGATTCCCGCATTCGCAAAGACCTCCGGATAATGGAATGCGATAAACTGTGTTTGAAAGCCGCCCATGGAAAGTCCTGCTATTGCGCGATTCCACCGGTCCTTTAATGTACGGTAATTCGCATCGACAAAGGGAACAATATCCTTTACAACCTCTTCCGCGAAAGAACCGATCACCGGGTCAGAGCTGCCATCCGGATAGAAGGAATATCCCGTCGCGCAAACAACGATGCATCGCTTCGCTCTTTTATCCGCTATCATATTGTCAAGAATGTTGTTTGCCTTTCCCTGCCAAATCCATCCGGTCTCATTTTCGCCACCGCCATGCTGTAGATAAATGACAGGAAGCGCTTCGTCCGTTGTATCATAGTCAGCCGGTGTGTAGATATAGAGGGCTTTTTCACAACCGCAGACGCTGGAACGATATGTGCGAAGGTGGATTGCACCATGTGGAACATCTCGAAGCTCGTAATCGTTAAAATCCGGATCCTCCATCTCAAAGAAATTCTCATTCATGAAGGAGCCGTAGCCGACATTTGCCATCGGATTGATGACATGTGTGCCATTTACATAGAAACGAATGTAGTAGAATCCTGGCTCCACACCGGATATATGACAAGAATAGCACCCGTCACCCTTCTTTGTAAGTTCATGTGTTTTATCGTGAAATTCCGCCGTGATTCTTGCTTCCGTACCCGCGTAGAAATTCAGGTCAAGCTCTCCCTGCCCTGTGATTTCAACTCCCTTCGGCACACGGACATACTTGCCTGCCGGTCTCCCGTTCTCGTCCATGGGGTGAATGATCTTGAACGTAATCGGATCGTTGAAGGTCACATTCGTTTCCATCGCCTGGTTTCTCTTTGTGAAAAGAGCTCCAGGTTCGGTGCTATCAGATTTTTTCTGAAATAACTGCTCGTTTCGCGAGACAATCGTGGTCGCTGCGTACTGCTCCAGTTCTTCATCACGGAAGATAGCATCGCAGAAATCATGAAGGCTTCGTCTCCATGGTTCCCACTCATGAAAGCCCGGGTATTCACGAACTGTGACAAAACTTCCCGCCTTTCGGAGTTTGCCTGCGATCCTCTCGTTGAGATCATACATGTTTTCATAAATCCCTGAAGTTAAAAAGATTTGTCCGTAGACAGGAGCAGAATCTTCAAGATCCTGCAGCGTATCTGAGAATCCTCCTGAAAAGACTCCGAAATATCCGAAAAGATCCGGATGGCGAAGCGCAGAGAGTGCTGCCTGTGCGGAACCCAGCGAAAGCCCGGCAACTGCCGTGTTCTCGCGGCCTTTACGCACACGATATTTTAATTCGATGAAGGGCATACAATCGCGCACAAGTTCTGCGTCGAAATCACCGGGGTAAAAAGTAGCATCCTCTCCTGCGCGAAATGCATAGCCGGCATTCATGACAATAATCATCTCACGTGTTTTGTCCTGGGCAATGAGGTTATCCAGAATATAGTTTGCCTTCCCGCTCCAGATCCAATCCACTTCGGACTCGCCAACACCATGTTGCAGGTAAAGTACTGGAAAACTCTCGTTTTTTCGTTCTTCGTATCCCGGAGGCGTATAGATCACCGCCGTCTTTGTACGTCCGTTTTCCCTGGAAATATAATACTCATAATGGATCGTACCATGAGGTACATCTTTGCGAAGCCAGAAAGTTTCTCCTTTTTCAGGGACATCGAGAAAGCCAATGTTCCCAAAGCAGCCATAGGTTATCAGGCCTTCAGGATTTGTGCAGGCAACCCCATCGACGAACCAGTTCAGATAGTGGAAGCCGGCAGGCACAGCAACGTGCTTGCGAAACCAGCCGTCCTCCTCCTTGTTCAGCACAATGTGTTCTCCCGGAAGAGTACCGGAAACGCCGCACACCTCAACACTTTTCGCTTCCGGCGCAAAAAACGCGAAGTCAACCGTCCCATCATCATAAACGGTAGTTCCAGGCGTTTTGTCAACATATCGGAGGCTTTCAAGTGTCCCACCGTTTGTAATTCCCATATTTAGCCGGTTAAAAAAAACCGGATATGATTTCACAGCCAAGTTCTTGATCTTTTCCATTAAAAGCTCCTACATAATAGTTGTTGTTAGCTGAAGTCCTCAGTCCCAATTGCCGCAAACAGTGATGGGTATTTCTTGCCTGATTCTTTCGCATGATCCAGCATAAATTGTGTGTCCGAAAAAGAACCTTTTAGTTTATTGCTGTATGCACCCGACACTGCCATCCTCCATTCGGCGAAACTGTTTTACATAATTCCAGCCGAGCAACGGATCCATCGGTGCAACCTCATGCCCCTTATCATGCATCAGACAGTAATTATAAAAATTCTCCGGCTTCTTATCTCTTGAGTAAAATCGGTTTACTGTGTAATACTGCTCCGGTGCACTTGGATTGGGTCGAATCTCCTCCACGTTCTCTCCGGGGACACCGCTCTCGCAGGGATTTTCGCAGCCTGCTCCCTGCGTTGGCACTACTTCGATATTATTAAAGGTTTTCCAGAAATCATATTGATACTGCTGTGTAGATCCTCGATAAACAGGGCAGGAAGCCTCTCTCGTTCCGTAGGTATACCAAACTGGCATCCTCATCTGTGCCGACTTTTTGTCCAATGCACGCTTCATGGGAATGATCTTTGCAAGATCAATATTTGTGGGTTTCCAACGGTTCCCCGGCCAGTTTGAATCAATATGGCAGAGTCCAGCGATCTTCTCCGGGTATAACATCGCAATCACCTGTGCCATCGCAGCTCCATTAGAGAAGCCTGATATATAGACGCGCGAAGCGTCCACCGGATACTCTGCTACCAAATAATCAATGAGATGAACCAAAAACAATTCATCTTCATTTCTGTCGGCATCCCCTTCTTCGTCATAATTAATATCCCAGCTTGCAGTATTGGTTCCCCAGGGATATACAGTTATAAAATGTTCTTTCCTCCCAAGTTCATGGAATCTCGCCATGCAGGCCGCCTCGGATGGGTTGTCTGATCCGCCATGGCAGAAGATCATAAGCGGAACTTTTTCCCCCTTTGGAAGAGACGACGGCACATGGGTAAGCCATGTATGCCTGACCCCGTCAAGTCTTGTATCATCACGAAACCAGGTGAATTCCGATCCAGAAAGATCACTAATCGGATCCATGTCACCGTGTGCTCCGGTATCGATCTTGCGCACTCTGGAAAATGTTTCCTTGAAAACTTTGTTTACAATACTGATGTTGAATTCTGATTTTGGCGCTGTTACGACATAGCTGGCTGAGTTCATTGGATTTTTGTACTTTATTACCTTTTCGAACTGTTCACATTCTGTGCAGCCATTCGCTTCCCGGAAATATTCTTCTGCATTGCGAGAGGCTCCTGCCAAAACTGCGGTCACTGGACCGCCGACAGCCAGCTTTTCCGCTCCCGGCTGCAAAACACCGCCAAAGGTAAGAATCGCTGCAACATTTTCTGGCCGACTGGCTGCATAGCTTATAGCCATATCCGCTCCATCACCCAGACCGATCATGTATCGATAAGAATTCATGAGATGCCACTGGCGGAGCATTTCCGAAAGATACGGAATCCCAATATCATTCGTTTTTAAAGGTTCAGAATCTTCTTTTGTCACTTCCTGAAGGCAGGCATCCAGTGCTTCCAGGTCATTTGGCCAATCAGAGCGAAGATCCGAATTCCACCCGGCATCAATTGGATCAGGAAATGCAAGAACAAGATTCTTTTCTTCTGCAAAATCACGTAGTCCCTGATTTAATAAATTCTCAACAGAGCTTTGGCCTGATTCCCCTCGAAGAACCGTCACAAGAAATGTCAGGTACGGATTGTGTCTTTCACAGGAAGGGTAAAAAAGATACATATTGCGCTGTGCAGATTTCACATATTTCAAAATAATTCCTGTTAATTCTGACATATTTATGCGCTCCTTGCTATTACGTTTTAGCTAAGTTCATAGTATACTTCGAAAATATAAATGTCAATTTGAACTTACTTCCTCACCGGTGCTTCTGCTTTTTTAAAGCAAATTACCACGCACCTAAAGGTGCGTGGTAATTAACTCTGGTACTTGCCACATTAAAATTGAGCCGCCGGATTCGATCGCTTTAGTTCCTGACTTCACAGACCGATTCTCTCTCGATCAGCGCACAGCGGATCGGAATTTCCTGATGCGGCGGGACCGGCTTTGGATTCTCAATCTGATCTGTGAGACAGTCCGCCGCCCTCGCTCCGATTTCCGACAAAGGCAGCTGCATGGTGGTCAGCCCCGGCGTGAAAAATTCCGAAATATCCTGATTGTCGAATCCTGCGACAGAAAGATCTTCTCCGGCTCTCAGTCCCTTTTCATACAGGTACTGATAGACGCCGCCTGCGATCCGATCGCACATGCAGAACACCGCAGAAAATTTTTGCCCTTCCAGCGCACGGATTTCCTTATATCCCCCCTGCATGTCCCAGTTCGCAAAGCGGATGAGCTCCGTATTATACAGGATATTTGCCTCAAACAGCGCTCGCTGGTATCCGAGAAGGCGCTTGCGGGTATGCATGTTATCCGGCATGCCGCCGATCACGGCGATGTCACGGTGACCATGTTCAATCAGATATCGGGTGATGGTATAAGCGGCATCTTCATCGTCCAGCACAATGGAAGGAACGTCCGGGTTGGACGCAAAGCCATAGGTCATGACTGCCGGTGTCTTGAAGTTTTTCGGGAAGCAGTGTATGAGTCTCGCATGACCGGCGATATAAATGATGCCGTCCACATGCATAAGGAGCATGCGCTGAAGAACCGGTCTTAACACCGACTGATGCTCCTCTTCATTGCCGTACCACGTGTCGCTCCACCTGGCATAGAGACGCAGGTTGCTGACGATCGTGCTGTAGCCGCGTCCCTCCAGGTTCTTCATGATGCCCTCGACAATCTCCGGGGTCGTGAACTGCGCGATGTCCTCCGCTATGATGCCGATCAGCTTTGTCCGCTGACTGCGAAGCCCCTGCGCCAGCGGATTCGGTTCATATCCTCTCTCTCTGACCACCTTCATCACCCGGTCTGTGGTCTCCTGGCTGGACTTATTCCTTCCGTTCAGGACATTGGAGACCGTAGAGACTGATACCCCGCACTCCTCCGCAATTTCCTTCAGCGTCACCATAATCTTTTCCCTTCATCCCGCTTCAAAATCAGCCCATCTGCAGTTTTCGCCGCCATCCCTCTGCATCACGCCGTTCGAAAGGCAAAGGACCTGAGCTGCGCAGTTCCAGGTCCGGCATAGGTCAGATAGATACTCTGGATACCATCCGGGATGACACAATCTGCCGAGAACGTCGTAAATATATCCGTGTAGTGAACCGGTATCCGGCACAGGGCCTCCCCATCCGGAGAGAGCTTCAGTTCAAACCACCCGTTGGCATATCCCCGCACACTGACCGAAACTCCCGTCACATGATGTACATCAAAATAGCGGTACCCCGCCGTCGCGCCGTCGTGCATATTGGCAATGAAGGATTCTCCCTTTTCCACGGATGCCTCCTGCGTAATCTTCGGGAACCGGCAATCCATAAACCCGCCGCCCAAATCAGTATAAATGCTCTCTTCTTTTGAGAAAAGGCTGCAGGCAATATAGGCTGGATATTCGCCCTCCGCAGGGAGCGGAGCAAGGCCGCAGCACGAGGTCATCTCTGCCTGCCGGAAGGATCCGTCTTCCGCCATATGGAGCTGCTCCATGCATCCCTGCCTCGAAAAACTGCTCCCATTGGTGTGCCGGTGATAGAAGATAAACCATTTTCCATCTGCCCTGACCAGACCGCCGTGATTGTTGGCGCCGTAATACATCGGACGTTCTGCCGGTTTGTAACTGTCAATGTGCAGATCATTGTTGGCGCTAAGCACGCCGCGGTACCGGAATCCTCCGGTCGGGCTGCTACTGGTGGCATAGCACAGCTCATACATTACCTCGCTCGAATAGACGAAATAATATACACTTCCGATCTTCCGGATGGACGGTGCCTCGAAAAATGCGTGGTGTGCAAAATCCGTTCCATCAGCATAACACATTCCCGGTGCAATGAAAACCGGAGCTTCCACGACTGTCAGCATATCCGGACCAAGCACCGTACACATCGCTCCGTGTCTTGTTTTGTCATGAAAACCGCAGAATCCCGTGTACAGATATGTCCGATCTCCTTCCGTCAGGACACCCGGATCAAACTGCGGCTCGTCTCCCTCCCGGTGGCCCAGCTTTGTGCCGTCCGGATAGTGAACATAGCCATAAAACTGAAACTTTCCCGCAGGTGTATCGGAAACCGCCACGGAAACAACGTCAAAGTGATCCAGCACATAGTACAGATAGTATCTTCCATCCGGTCCCTCTGTGACATCCGGCGCATAAAGACACGCGGAGCCGTCTCTGTTCAGGGGATCCTGCGTCTTCTCATAGATGACGCCCTCATAACGCCAGTTCCCCAGATCGTCCTCGGGCGCCGACCATCCCACATAATCTCCAGGACAGTATACGCAGCCGCCAAACCAGTCATGGGACCCATATACATAAACCCGCCCGTCATAGACATGCGGTTCCCCGTCCGGCACATATTCCCAGGACGGAAGATATGGGTTCACCGCAAGCATCCTGTCTCCATGTTTCATCAGTCTCCCTCCTCTGCTTTCTTTGTCAGCGTGAGCACATAGACACTGTGCGGCTCCGCCTCATAGACAAAACTCCTGCCCGCACCGAAGCATGTTGCCGTCCGGATGCCGACACGTTCCGGGTGCACAAAATCATTTTCCGCATCCGGGTCTCCATCAATGCGTTCCTCCCGGAAGCATCGCTCCACACCGCAGTCAAGCAGAATATGCAGCGGTATCTTCTCAGCTCCCATGTTGACCCCCTTGATCAGTATTTCTGTCTCCGTCTCCGTGACAACGGTCTTCATCGCGGCAAAATCCGGGAGCCCTACCTCATGAATCAAAGCTCCGTCTGCATAGAGCTTCACCGTCTCCCCGTCTCCTTCCGCGCGGAGTGCGACGTAGTCATCCTCCCCGCCCATAGGCAGTCCATCCTTTTGGGCAAGAATCCGGTCTTTCGGAAATTCCTGCTGAATGACCACGCTGCGGGTATCCTCGATCTTCCAGATCAATGGCTTGATATCCCCTGCATTCCACTTTTCCGGCGGATTCGTCTCATCCGGAATGTAGACACAGGCGGGCTGCAGACCAGCGTACAGACCCATGAGAATCGGCGTGTCCTTTCTCCGTTTCACGCTCACTGTAAAGGTGAAGCTTCGGGCGGTATCACTGCCGAATATCGCAAGAATATCCTCTGGCAGAAAGCGGGTGTAGCGCGCCGCTTCCAGTTGTTTCTCATCCGCCTGCCGGATGATGACCGAATCATCCTTCTGTTCCTCAGGATGTCCAAGAAGAAGATGTGAGGGCGCATCGCCGCCAGCATGGCACTCTGTTGATTGCAATACCGTGTTATCCCCATCATCTCTATTCTCTGTCCAGTGGAGATTCCGGTACTGCAGTCCATATTTTCCAAGAAGGGCACAGCCGCCGTAGTAAGGCAGACGGATACGGGCTGTCTTCTCCTCCGAGGCAATCACGGTCTTCCCCCGTCTTGTGCCAAACAGCTTCCAGACATAATAGCTCGGAATGCCGATACTTTGGTTCTGCGTGAACAGAATCAGATTCGGATACCATGCCATGAAATTCACATTTTCAAGAAGCGGCGCATAACTCATGAGTTCCACCAGATCCTGATTCTGCTCCGCGCCGATCAGGAACTGCGCTTCACCAAGCGCTCCGTAAAATTTACCAGTCCACCCCTTGTTGACCGACTGTTCTCCGATGAAAATTTTTGGCCCTTTTCTGTCGTAAGGGCTGTAAAAATCTGCATTCTGTGCGAAGAATTCCGCCGTGTCGTAAAAGTGTTCATCCACAATGTCGCAGGGAAGCCCGTCCTGCTCCACATGTGTATTGGCCACAATCCGGATCTGCGGGTATTTTACATGGATGGCGTTATAACAGATGCGATACCGTGACAGATATTCCGGACCGCTGTTCTCGTTTCCAATCTCCAGATAAGTCATCCGGAAGGGGGCCGGGTGTCCCATCTTTGCACGAAGGCTCCCCCATTTCGTCTCAATCCCGCCGAGCGCATACTCCAGCGCATCCATCGTATCCTGCAGGATATCGTCAAACTCTTTTCCCGTAAAATAAACTGGTTTTCTGCCCTGGCAGGTCATACCGCAGTTAAAGACATACATGGGCTCCATAGAGAGATCTTCACAGAGCTGCAGAAATTCATGAAACCCGAGTCCGTTTGTGGTGCGGTAATGCCAGAGAAGCTGATGGGACGGCCTCTCCCATACCGGACCCACCTCATTCCGGAATCTCCATACTGTATCCGAAGAGAATCCTTCCACGATACAACCGCCCGGAAAGCGCATGAATCCGGGATGTAGATCTGCGAGCTTTTCCACGATATCCTTCCGCAGTCCGTGTCCCAGATAGGTTTCCTCCGGCATCAGGGACGCGAATCCGATTCTGGCGCTGACCGGTCCCTGCGTCGTGCGCAGAGTCAGTTTCAGCATTCCAGTCTGTTCTGCCGGATTTTGAATTCCCACATCTGACATCGGTCCGTGATAAGCCTTTTCCGGGTCCTGCGTTTCTGCCCGGCTGCTCCTTGCCACCGTCAGGGTTGTATCAATTCTGACATAATCCTCCCCACTTGCCGGAACAGAAAGCGTATCGTCGGCCAATGTCCCGTCCGCGTCAGACAGAGATACTGTGAGCTGAAGCGGACGATCTGCCTTGAGGAAGAGATAACAGTGGTAGCGCCGACCGGCCTCAAATGCCATTCCGGCAAAACCGGTGTTACAAAGCACTGCCTCCCCGGCAGGTCCCGACACGGCAAGTGATGCCTCCCGGTTCCGGTTGAGCGTGTCCGTCTGGTCGAGACAGATTGTGCCTTCCTGTGCATACCATGCCGGGATCTCCGTCATCTGCAGATGGTTCGACAAAATCCAGCGCGTCAGTCCCTCTCCGTTGTTGAACTGATCCTTCCAACCCTGCGGAGAGATCAGCGCATAGTGCCGCTCGTCCAGTTTCGAAGATGCCGGCGGAATGGAATCCTCAAAGCTGCGGTTCCGGATCATCTCCGGATAAAGTCCGCCGTCCCCCGCCCGGTTGATATCCTCAAAAAAGATGCCATACAGATTCTGACCGACCGGAAATTTCTTCTCCGCGGTGCGAATCCGAAGTATGCTCCGATTGTCCTCCAGTGGATGGTTCTCCCTCGCATTTCTTTTCTCTTCCGTTGCCTGGTCTGCGGTTCCCATACCGCCATCCCCCTGTGCACTGATTTGACGCATCGCTCTGTTTTTGTTTTTCATACCTCTTTCCCCGCCTATACTGATTCCTCGATCACTGTCACGGCAGCCGCCTCAACCGCCTTTTCATCAGAAAAAAGCTGTCTCTGCCGCTCATTCCAGGTCATTTGCTCCAGTCTGTACTCGCCCTTCTCATATCCATAACCATCGCCCGCGTCCGAATAATATGCATAGGATCCGTCTCTGCCCGGATAGACCCGGAAACGGATCATCCCCTTACGGAACGCATCTGCTGCACACTCCGGTGCCTCCACTCCGCCGTCTGCCATCGGGATGATCGCCCCCTCCATCACAAACAACGGAATCCGGTCATACTGCGTCTCTGTCCGGATCCACTGACCACCTTCAAAGCGCTGACTGGTATGCCAGTCATACCAGCCAGTCCCGCGGGGAAGGTAGACCTCCATCTCCCGGATGCCCGGATTCAGCACCGGGCAGACCAGCAGAGAGGGGCCGAACAAATACTGGTACTGTGCCTCTCTTGCCGTGCGGTCATCCGGAAATGCACTGACCAGCGGCCGAATCAGCATCCCGTCCTCGAGCCAGGTTTTGCCCGCCTCAGAATAAATATACGGAAGCAGTAAATACCGAAGCCGGATTGTCCCAATCAGAGCGTCACAGGATGGACTGTTTTTCCCTTCCTGCCTCTTGATCTGCCAGACCTCCCGGCTGCAGTCTGTCCCATGCGCCCGGAAAATCGGGAGAAAAGCGCCGAACTGGAACCAGCGAACATAGAGTTCCCTGTATGCTGGGTCCTTCCAGGTCTGCGGATACTCTCCGCCCCAATACCACGGCTCACCACGTTTTACAAAGAATCCGCCGATGTCCACGCACCAGTAGGGAAATCCGGACAGAGAGAAGCTCTGTACCTGCAAAACCTGCGCCCGAAGCGTTTCCCAGCTCGCGCCGGTATCTCCGGACCAGAGAATGCAGCCATACCGCTGCTGTCCGATCGTCGCGCTTCTTGTCAGGATGACAGGCCGTCTTTGGCTGCCCTGTTTCCTGCGCTTCTCGCTCCTTTTGAAATGTTCATAAACCCCAAGCGCATGAAAAAAGGAATAAGCATTTGTCAGTTTCTCCGGCATATAGGCGCCTGCGACCATCAAGAACTCCTGCATCATCTGCCAGGGTTCCGGTTTGATGCTATGTCCCCACTCAGGCGTCACGCCCTCGCTGGAATCCATCCAGAAGGCGTCAAAGCCGCTCCGGTAAAGCTCCCGCCGGGTCTGTTCCCAATAGAGTTCTCTGGCTCTTCTGTCGAAGGCATCGTACAGATGGCTTGCAGGAAGGAGGCAGCCCTGCTCTCTCATTTCCTGATAATCCGGGCAGCTTTCATCCATGTTCGGCCAGATGGAAATCATACTGTGTACGTTTTGCAGATGCAGTGCATGATTCATCACGGCAGCATCCGGAAAACGCTCAGGATCAAGTGTCTTCTGTCCCCACTGCCCATCCTTCCAGCTGCACCAGTCCAGAATGACTCCATCAAGACCGATGTGCTTCTTCCGGTATGTCTCCGCCACAGAGAGCAGCTCCTCCTGCGAGCAGTAGCGCTCTTTGGACTGCAGATAGCCGAAGCACCATCTGGGGAGCAGCGCCGCCTTCCCCGTGAGTTTCCGGTACGCCGCTACGACGCCCTCCATCCGGAAGCGGCCGTCTTCTCCGGCCAGGAAATAAAAATCCAGTTCCTCCGCTGCGTGCCCATAGAGGCTTGATCCCTGCTCTGAATCACGGAAGACCACGGGTGAAAGCGTATCAAATAAAACGCCATAGCCGAGCGAACTAATCAACAGCGGCACCGCAATTTTGCGGTTTGCCTGATGCGCATAGACCGTTCTGCCCCGCAGATTCAGAACTGGTTCTTCCATCTGGCCCATGCCGTAGACCGCTTCATCATTCTGAAGGATAAAATTCTCCCGGACATGATACAGCACACCGACCTGCCGCCTGGCGCCCTGATCTGGAACATCCTTGGTGCCGTCTGCCGTAGTAACGGTCCCCCCTTCTCTCACCTCGTCAGTCAGACGATACGAAGAGAATTCCTCCATTTCATGCGGCCTTTCTTCAGACTCCGCAAACAGCAATTCTCCTGGCGCGTCCGGGTCCGTCAGGTTCGTCTTATAAAAGGTTATACTTCCCGTTTCCCGGCTGACCTCTGCCGTGATGACTGCTGTGCGCAGACGTATCAGGTACTTCTCCTGTGTGCACAATAAATCGGAACCAGGCAGATTTCCGGCAAGTTCCGGCTTTTCTTCATGGCTGAATGTCCTCCTCTCCGTATAAGAAATGGACAAAATCGAAGGAGAAACGGCCAAAATCCGCATTTTATAGCGTTTGCTGGTGAGAACGACCCCATGGTCCGTCCTTTTGACGTGCAAAATACGGCTGCTGACCGGTTTCGGAACTCTCATCATATTCACACCCCCGCCGCGGCTCTGCGGCAATCATTGTTGTTTTCAGAGAACCCGTCTATTTTTTGCTCCCCCATTCTGCAGATCATGACAGGTATCATTCCATCACAAGGTAAATCGTTTTACCGCTACTGACAGTATCAACCATTTCTCCCGGAAATGCAAGTGCTTTCCTGTTGTAGAATCAGAAGCTTGCACCATGGATTTTGGCTTGTCGCCTTCACAAAAAAAGACTGTCTCCCCAGAGAGACAGTCCCTTGCGTAGCGGTGGTAGTTCCTGCATTGATGATGCTTCCTCTGATTGCTCTTACTGCACTCTTTGATCGTCCGTTCATAAATCTTACCCTTGACCTCGGGTATTTTGACCTTGAAATCGTAGTACATTTAGATCGTTTAACCCTCATCGGAAGTTAAGATTCTTCAGCAGCCCGCTGCATCCATCCGCAATATCATCAAATACCACTCCATACCGGTCCGTCCACCACGGGTCCTCGATCCTGTGGTTCGGACGATCTGTATATTCCATCAGAAGATGAACCTTTCCTTCCGGGTCGCTTCCCAGAATCCGCATCATGTCACTCCGATTCTCATCGTCCATTCCGATGATCAGATCCCAGTTGTCATATTCTGCTCGTGTCAGCTGACGTGCCCTGTGCGTCCCAAGAGGCACACCCCTTCTTCTCAGCTCAGATGCCATCGGCGGATAGATTGGATTTCCGATTTCCTCTCTGGTTGCCGCCGCCGAATCAATCACAAACCGATCCGCACATCCCCTCTGATTCACCAGATTCTGAAAAATATACTGTGCGCTGACGCTGCGGCAGATATTGCCGTGGCACACAAATAATATTTTCATCATATCAAAATCCTTCCTGAAAGGCCTTAAAACGGCCTGTTCTGCCGCGATTTGCATATACTCCTAAAAATCTGCACACCCGGAAACGTTACACTAATTTGCAAACGCGGCAGATTGTTACAAATTGCGGCAATGAAACGTAGTCAAATCGTAGTCAAATTCCAGGCAACAGACTACCGCGGCATTCCGGAATTACTATCTATAGAAAAGCGTTCATTTGTCAAAGTGGGTGCATTTTTTAACGTTTAACGCAGCTAAGAGTGTGCACCCTGGAACGATAGTTGGTGATGCTCAGCAAACCGGAAGTTGACGGAATGGCCTGGCAGAGATGTTTTTAGCGATGGCCTTCCAGTGATGGGATGCATCCGGGCGGTCGAAATAATCCCTGCGGCACAAAAGAGCCAGACAGAGATGCATTCAGCTGGGCGAAATAATCCCTGTGGAGCAAAAGAGTCCGATAGAGATGCATTCAGCCGGGCGAAATAATCCCTGTGGAGCAAAAGAGTCCGATAGAGATGCATCTGACCGGGGTAAAGTAATCCCTGTGGAACAAAAGAGCCAGATAGAGATGCATCCAGCCGGGCGAAATAATCCCTGTGAAACAAAAGAGCCAGATAGAGATGCATCCGGCCGGGCGAAATAATCCCTATGGAACAAAAGATCAAGCTAGGGATGCATCCGGCCGGCCGAAATCATCCCTATGGAACTGAAAAGCAAGATAGAGATGCTGATAAATATCGATTTCTCTTCCTGCTTTTCTATCGTAACTCTAAAGTGATGAACAATTGATTTTTAACCGGTTATGTATACCTTGTCCAGTATTTCTTTTGTTGGTTCGTTTTGTCTGTTTTAGAAATCATCACGCATATCCATAAGTCATCAGCTTCCATTCTCCACCATCACTTCGCGCAAGCCACCAGTACCAGTCGGTATACTCCTCATCTGGATTCCAGGCCCCGGAATCCGTCTTCGGCGAGTGAAAGCTGCTGTCAAATGCGATGCATTGCGTAAACACTTCCGGATCATCCTTTGCTTTACATTGATTCATCCAGGCGATATTCTCTGCCGTGTTGCACTCTTCATCCGATGCATACGAAAGACTGTGTAATTCGCAACCTTCAAATGTTTCGAACTCTTTTATTATAATCTTTATCGCTGCATCCATATCCTTTTTAGAATAAACAGCGGATGTGCCATAATCCATTTTGACAGCTGATGGATTTCTTTTTGAACTTCCGGCCTTCAGCTCCTTTGCTGCTACCGATGCATCTTCTGCACGTTCTTCGTTATTTGTCTCTGTTTCTTCATGTGCAGAATCTATAGGCGCAATCGTAGTTGCTTCCGGTATCGTCTCGTGAGCAGCCTGACAGCCGGTTATAAGCAAGCAGACAAGCCCGAGCGTTATAAATCGTTTTTTCATGTTATCACCTCCAGAATCACGCGCGCTCAAATGACAAGTATCTCGTTCCCTGAAAAGTTAGTTTTCCGATGTCTCCTTCCGCCAGCATTCCATATTCTCTTCCTGAAACCTGTAGTTCCATCCGGTCACCGCTCTCTACCTGAAACGTGACATAGTAGCTGGTACTTGAAGTCGAATGAAATCCATGAGCTCCAGACAGGTCACCCGCATTTGCATGGCTATGATGTGTGATATTTTCACGCTTTGCGACGATGGTTGCACTCACCGACAAACGCGGTGACTGATTGTTTTTATGCCTTGTTCCGATTTCTGTCATAAACTGGAAGATAATCATGCCGAAAACCATCACGAAGATAATCGGAAACATAAACTCAAACAGCGTAAACATATAGCTCACCCCTTCTTCATCCTGCGTCGTATGATTACTCTAAGCACAAAACAGACAACCATCACGAAAACCGAGGCAGCGATATACTGTTTTGTCCTTTGGGCATCGACAAACTGAAAGTTGTACATCTAAGTCACAACCACCAGTTCAACTGGTGGTTTACATTGGGCCCTGATAAGGGC
>ERZ1035014.574-NODE-574-length-15790-cov-13.155704_pt1 | contig 15790 bp, 11 predicted proteins | sample MGYA00520620_ERZ1035014 | MGnify/ENA primary metagenome ERZ1035014 (study PRJEB33766, sample SAMN09781744) | gut metagenome | biome: gut microbiome | host: Homo sapiens | place: Madagascar | study: EMG produced TPA metagenomics assembly of the PRJNA485056 data...
CATTTATTATTCCAATACTATTTAAATATGCAATAGGATTTTTCTCATATTTTACTTTATCAAGAAGTGGTAGACCTAGTAATTTCAATTCTTTATTTTTACCAAATTCACTAACAATCAAAATAGAATAAGCTATTGTAGCTCTAGCATATCCCCCATATGAAGTTGTAGAAAGTGATTTTTTAATTGGAAATAATTTTTTCTTATCATCTTTTTCAGGTTTGGCTAGGATATTATTATCAAATAAACCACCATTTTGTCCGACTGTCTGCTCTTCTACCTTCTTAACAATATTAACTTGTGGGTACGAAAGCACTTTGCGAATAATTTCAAAATCTTTTTGCTTATTCCAGACAACTTCTCCATCAGCATTTGTCTCAATAATAGGACGCTCATAAACACTACCATCCGCATATTTAACTTTTGTTTTAAAGAAGTTCATCAAATTTGAATAGAAGAAATATTTTGCTGTTGCTTTACCCATTTCAGAATGGTCATCAGAAGATTTGGCAATAAGTTTACGAACATCATATTTTTTATACTCACCATATACAAATTCTGGTGCTAATTTTGGATATTTTTTAAGTAAAGCTGTCCCAACAACCGCATTAAGATAAGCATCATGAGCATGATGATAATCATTGATCTCACGAACTTTGTAAAATTCAAAATCTTTTCGGAATTGTGAAACCAGATTTGATTTTAAAGTAATGACTTTCACATCACGAATCACCTTGTCATTTTCATCATGTTCTGTATTAAAACGAGCATCTAAAATTTGTGCCACATGTTTTGTGATTTGACGTGTTTCAACCAATTGACGTTTAATAAATCCAGCCTTATCCGCTTCAGTCAATCCACCACGTTCGGCTTTCGTTAAATTATCAAATTTACGTTTAGAGATTAGTCCTGATTTATACAATCGAACCCATTCTGCCTTTCTAGCACGAACAATATCAAGACTTGGTACATCATCTGATTTACCTCGATTTTTAGCAGAACTTGTTAGTACTCGATTATCAATAGAGTCATCCTTAATAAAGGCTTGAGGAATAATGTGGTCAATATCATAATCGCTTAGATGGTCAATATCTAACTCATCACCAGTGTACATATCTTTACCATTTTGAATGTAGTAAAGGAAGAGTTGATCATTTTGAAGATGACTATTTTCAACCTTATCTTCAATATATGACGGTTTTTCCTCATTAATAATATTACTTCCTAACTCTTTTAATGAGCTCTGAAGTTTTTTCAAACGTTGTTGGGACTGACTTCTTCCTCTATTAGTTGTTTGATTTTCACGCGCCATTTCAATAACAATATTATCAGGATTACCTCCCATCACTTTAACTAGCTCATCAACGATTTTGACACTTTGTAGAATACCTTTTTTAATAGCAGGACTTCCAGGTAAATCATGAACAACAGCTTCAATATCATCGACATCACCAACAACTTGCGATTTTTGGATGATTTGTTTAAATGGTAATGTATCATCGTTAATTAACTGCATAAAGTTACGATTAGCAGAACCATCATCAATCAGATAATCAAGAATGGTCTTATTATTTTCTTTATTACGGATACCGTTAATTAATTTATATGACAAACGTCCCCAACCAGTGTAATGACGTCGTTCAAGTTTTTTCAATTGATTAGCTGTAAAAATGTCACTATATTTTTGAAGACGTTCATGAATCATATCTTTATCTTCAAACAAAGTTAACGTTTTAATAATATCTTCAATAACTTCTTCATTTACTTTATCATCCAAGAAAGATTTATCCAAAATCTTTTTCAAATCATGGTAAGTTCCAAGACTAGCATTGAAAGATTTATTTTCTTTATCAAGTCCAATTAAATCTTTAATACGATATTCAGGAAATTCTTTATTAAGGTAATTTAAAAGTTTTTCCTTGGTAACTTTACGATTTTCTTTAAAGACATGGTCAAATATTTCTTGTTTCATATTTGAATCAAAGAAAGATTCTTTTCCTTGCTCATTGACATACTTAATTTTAGTTAATTCATTATAAACTGCATATGTTTCATATACATGACTGTGTTTTGGTAGAACTTTCTCTTCTGGTAAATACAAATCATTTAAAGTCATTCGTGTAATGAATTTTTCAGCTGATTTTTCTTTATCTACTACTTCATCAAAATTCCATGGCGTAATCGGCTCATCTGAATGGTATTTAGCCCAAGCAAAACGGCTATTTTTTCTTGCTAATGGACCTACGTAGTAAGGAATTCTAAAAGTTAATATTTTTTCGATTTTAGATTGATTTTCTTTTAAGAATGGATAATACTCACCTTGACGTCGTAAAATAGCACGCATTTCTTGTAAATGAATTTGATGTGGAATAGAGCCATTATCAAACGTTCTTTGTTTTCTCAAAAAATCTTCACGTTCAATTTTATCAAGGAAATATTGACCTCCGTTTTTCTCAGAAATAATGCTCTTAAGATGTTTATAAAAAATATCTTGCTTAACACCATTTTCAATATATCCAGCATAACCATTTTTACTTTTATCTTTAAAAATCTCATGATACTTATCAAAATTATTCACTTTAATAAATTTTTTTAACTTTTCTAAATCTTCATGGTGCTCTTCATAGCGTTTAATCATCGAAGCAGATAATGGTGCTTTAGTTGAATTATCATCTACTGTTAAGATACCTGAAAGTAAAATTGCATCATATAGATTTTTAGCTGCTGTAAAAAGATCAGCATAGTCATCACCAATTTTCCCCAACAATTCTTCCAAATCTTCATCATAAGTATCTTTAGAAAATTGTAATTTTGCATCTTCGGATAATTTAAAGTTTGTTTTGAAGTTAGGTTGCAATCCTAAAACTAATGCTACAAGATTTCCAAATAAAGTATTTTTCTTTTCTGTTGGATATTGTTTAATAAGATTTTCCAAACGACGTGATTTACTAATTTTGTTAGTTAGGATACTTGAAGCATCAACTTCCGACAAATGACTTTCATCAGCAATCTTATCATATGTTTCAACAAAATCATTGAATAACTTTTGAATATCTGTATTTTCAGCGTTCAATTCACCCTCAATTAAGAAATGTCCACGGAATTTAATCATATGAGCTAAAGCTAGATAAACCAAGCGTAAATCTGCTTTTTCAGATGAATCTGCAAGATGTTTTCTCAAATGGTAAATTGTAGGAAACTCTTGATGATAAGCATCTTCTTCGGCTTTATTTCCAAAAATTGGATGGGAATCAAAGGTTTTATCATCATCTGTCAGAAATGATTCTTCTAAACGTTGAAAGAAACTTTCATCAACTTTTGCCATTTCTTTAGCAAAAATTTCTTGCAAATAACGTAAACGATTTTTACGGCGTGTGTAGCGACGTCTAGCTGTACGTTTTAAACGAGTTACTTCAGCAGTTTCACCACTATCAAATAACAGTGCACCTAATAAGTTCTTCTTAATATACTTTTTATCAGTATTTCCTAAGACTTTCATCTTTTTAGCTGGAACTTTGTAATCATCGGTAATTACGCTCCAACCCACACTGTTTGTTCCGATATCGAGTCCGATTGAATATGTTTTTTCCATTTCTATCTCCTTTTTTGCAATAAACACTTGCAAATTAATAAATAAAATACTACAATAGTTTTGTTGGAACTATTCGAAACAACACAGTGAGTTAAAATAAGGCTTTGTCCGTACACAACTTATAAAAGTGGCACCCGATTCGGATGCATTTTTTATTTGTGATTCAAATAGATATAACAAAACTAAACAAGTTTATTTTACTCCTCAAATTATTAAAAAACAAGCGTTTCCACGCTTGTTTTCTTTTTATTTTTATTGCTGATCAACTCACCAACCAGCCCCAGAAGAAGGGGAGGAGAAAGGCGATGATGCCGCAGATGACATAGGTGATGCGCAGCCATTTTTGCGAAATGTTAGAGGATTTTACCCAAAATGTGATGGCAAATATCCACGCTACTGCAAATAGTAGCCAAAAGTACCATACAAATGTCATTTTTCATCCTTTCTCTCGTTATTTTTTAGGTGATGATTTAATTGCTTACGAGCTATTGCGACTAAACTTAGCATCATCACTTCATAAGCTACAAAGAAAATGATAAAGCAATGCATGAAGTACTCTTCTGGTAAAACCCAGATTATTGGATCAGTCGCTGGGTTAAAAAGCCAACTGCTATCACCAGGAAATAAGGCTTCATGAAAGAGAGTAAAGAATTGGTCAAAACCAATCAAAAGCCCTGCTACTACAATGATAATCGGTAAAATTGCAGCTAAGGTAAAAGCTCTCTGATGAAGAAAAAGTGACTTTTCAGCTCTGCTATTTTTCAAAAAGCGCCAAGAAGGATATAGCAAAATCACAAAGACAGCTTGTGCTAAGTGAAAAAGATGTTTAACATCATGAAAATGCTTGAGTCCACTAGCTGATGAGTGAAAATCTGGCATGACAAGTCTGTGTGACAAGGGATTTGTCAGATAAGTCATCAAGATGTTAAAATTTTTCAAAAGTTCATCTTTTGTGATAGTTACTTGGAGGCTCAGTTTTAGCCAGTCAATCTCTAGTGGATAAATCAACCACGCGCCATAAATAGCTACAAGGACTGCTAAAGATAGCAGCCACAGCCAAGTACCAAAAGTCCAAGATTTAGTTTTCATCAAAGTTCCAATCATCAAGGCTAGCAAGAACGTGATTAGGTTTTACCGGGAGAGTTGGGACTTCTTCAGGCTTAGTAAATCCAGTTGTAACAAGAAGAGTCGCAATATCATTTTGAATTCCCGCCATAATATCTGTCAGATAATTGTCACCAACCATAATAGCTTCTTCACGTTTAACTCCAAGAACATCAAGAGCTTTATTCATGATAATAGCATTTGGTTTTCCAATAAAGACTGGTTGCACGCGAGTGGCTGCTTCCAATAATTTGTTAATAGCGCCCGCACCTGGCATCAAGCCACGTTCAGTAGGAATGTTCAAATCTGGATTTGTTCCGATAAAGACAGCACCTTTTTGGATAGCTAATGTCGCTACTGCTAATTTTTCATAAGTCAAATCATTATCAAGACCAACAACGACATAAGCTGGATTTTCAGTGTCTTCTACATAACCCGCCTCAGCAATCGCTGTTTTCAAACCAGTTTCACCAATCACGTAAACCGTTTTACCACGATTCAAATCGTTCATGTAATCAATTGTCGCCATTGTTGCTGTGTAGATTGTTTCAAGTGGGGTGTGAACGTTGAACTGAGTTGACAACATTTCTTGAACTTTTTCAGGTGTACGAGTTGAATTATTCGTTACTAAAACGTAAGGAATATTTCTTTCTTGAAGTCTTTGAATAAAACGTTCCCCTGCTGGAATACGATTTTTTCCTTTGTAAATAGTTCCATCCAAGTCGATTAAATAGCCTTTATAAGTCATTTTTCCTCCAATATAAATAGTAAATGACCTTTCTGATACAGTTAAAAGGTCACTACTCTTACTTCTTTTCTTAGTTACTTTAAAAATAGCAGAGCTTTTATTTTGCTTTCCATTCTATGCGTGCTTGAGCTCGAAGGGCACCTTGTGTGACAATTTCATGTTTGGTTGTCAAGCCAATACGTTCAACACGTGACTTGATGTCATGACCATATTGAACTTCCTTCACATATTTCAAGTTAATGTGGTGTGGAATGTATTTTTCCAAAAAGTTAACGTCTAAAACATCATACATCCATTCAAGGTATTTGCTGTTATTGACATGACCATTCAAATCAAGGTCGAAGAAACGCACGTGATAGAGAGTTTCTTCTGGATTTTCCAAACCTTCATAACGAGGTCCACGATAGATTTTCTTCACTTTTTCAACTTGGTAAACATCGACAATGTCATCAACGACAGGGTGAACTTTTCGTGTGTCATAATCCATCAAAACAAAAGTTGAATGAATGGTCAAAATCTTCTCACCATCTTGACCGTAAACATTAAAATCACGGTAACAAAAGAGTTTATTATAAGCTGTTGGTACCGTCTCAATCACGATGTTTTCAGTGTATCTTGGCAAACGATCAATTTCAATCGCATATTCTGTGATAATCCAGACAAGGTTATAAGTTTGAAAAACATACTCGTCACTCATTCCAAGACTTAACGATTGCTTGCCAGAAACTTGCAAAACAAGCGATAAGAGCTGTGATAATTTCATATTTTGATTAATATCACTTTCATAAAAAGGTACTTGATATTTTTCTCGATAACTTAATCCCATCTTTTTTACTCCAATATAAATCTCTCTGCGACTGTGTCTCCCAAAAACAGTCCTTTTTTGGTCATGCGAATCACCTTGTCATCTGGTACTAAAAGCCCTTGTTCACAAAGTTCTCTCACGATTTGACCATAACGGTCTTCAAAAGACAAGCCGAATTTTTCTTCAAATCTAGCAATAGACACACCTGATTTTTTGCGTAATCCTAAAAACAATTCTTCTTCCATCATTTCATCTTTTGTTAAAACTTCTTCTGATAATCTAGCATTACCCTCGGCAACTGCCTTAAGATAGTGCTGAATTGGACCACGATTACGGTAACGAACACCATTTAGATAACCAGAAGCACCTGCACCCACACCGAAGTACTCAGCATTATCCCAGTACATCAAATTGTGACGACTTTCAAAACCTGGTTTAGTGAAGTTTGAAATTTCATAGTGCTCAAAGCCATTAGCTTCCAGCTCAGAAATAATATATTCAAACATCTTCGCTTCCAAGTCTTCTTTAGGTAATTGTAATTTACCGCGACGCATTTTATTCATGAAAACCGTGTGATGTTCCAGAATCAAGCTATATAAACTCAAATGTGGAATATCTAGAGCAATCGCCTTAGCCACATTTTCCTTGACATCTTCCATGGTCTGACCAGGAAGGGCATAAATCAAGTCAATTGAAATGTTATGAAAACCAGCTTTTTTCAAATTCGAAATCGTTGAATAAATCTGAGCTTCATTGTGACTACGTCCAATTTGTTTCAAATGCTTATCATTAAAAGTCTGAACGCCAAGTGAAACACGGTTAACAGCTGAATTTTTCAGCACTTCAATCTTATCTTCAGTCAAATCACCTGGATTTGCTTCGATAGTGAATTCTTCCAAAACACTTAAATCCAAATGTTTTGTTAAATTCGTCAATAAATACTCCAATTGCTCTGCGGTAATTGAGGTTGGAGTGCCGCCTCCAATATATAAAGTACGCAATTTTTTGATATCATATGATTCAAATTCACGAATAAGAGCCTGTAAATAAGCATCAACAGGCTGATTTTTGATGAATACTTTTGAGAAATCACAATAATAACAAATTTGCGTACAAAATGGTATATGTACATAAGCTGATGTTGGTTTTGTTAGCATGACGCTATTATAACATTTTTAAGAAAGATAACCAATGAAATAAACACAAAAAGGTCTGAGCCTAACACCCAAACCTTTTCTTTTTTATTGAATTTAGTCGATACCGATTTCGTTACGAACAACGTCAGCAATAGTATTTACATAGTAGTCAACTTCTTCATCAGTTGGCGCTTCAGCCATAACGCGAAGAAGTGGTTCAGTACCACTTGGTCGAACCAAAATACGACCGTTTCCATTCATTTCTTCTTCCATTTTGCTGATGATTTCTGCGATAGCTGGAACCTCCATGGCTTTGCTCTTCATGCTGTTTTCAACACGAATGTTAACCAATTTTTGTGGGTAAATTGTAACTTCAGCAGCCAATTCAGAAAGTGTTTTACCAGTTTCTTTCATGACTTTTACCAATTGGATACCGGTCAATTGACCATCACCAGTGGTGTTGTAATCCATGATAATCACGTGACCTGATTGTTCACCACCAAGGTTATAGCCTGATTTACGCATTTCTTCAACAACGTAACGGTCACCAACAGCTGTGATAGCTTTATTGATACCTTCTCGGTCAAGTGCTTTGTGGAAACCAAGGTTTGACATAACAGTTGTTACGATTGTGTTGTGAGCCAATTGTCCACGTTCAGAAAGGTATTTACCAATGATGTACATAACTTTGTCACCATCAACGATTTCACCATTTTCATCAACGGCAATTAAACGGTCGCTATCACCATCAAATGCAAGACCAACTGCAGCACCTGATTCTTTAACAAGTTCTTGCAATTGTTCTGGGTGTGTTGATCCTACACCATCATTGATGTTAAGACCATCTGGATTTTCACCGATAACTGTAATATCAGCATCAAGATCTAGGAAAATATCACGTGCAGATACAGATGCTGAACCGTTTGCTGTATCAAGAGCAACTTTCATTCCTTCTAGGCTAATACCTGTTGATACAAGGAATTTTTCGTATTTACGAAGACCTTCTGGATAATCAACAAGTGTTCCCAAACCGTCTGCTGAAGGGCGTGGAAGGGTATCTTCTGGTGCATCAAGGAGAGCTTCAATTTCCAATTCTTGATCATCAGCTAATTTGAATCCATCACCACCGAAGAATTTAATACCATTATCTTGAGCAGGGTTGTGACTAGCAGAAATCATAACACCAGCGCTAGCTTTTTCAGTACGGACAAGGTATGAAACACCTGGAGTTGCTAAAACACCAAGTTTGTAAACTTCAATACCAACTGAAAGAAGTCCAGCTACCAAAGCTGATTCAAGCATTTCACCTGAAATTCGAGTATCGCGTGCTACAAATACTTTTGGACGTCCTGTTTCATGCTGACTAAGAACATAGCCACCAAAGCGTCCTAATTTGAAAGCTAATTCAGGGGTCAACTCAACATTTGCTTCTCCACGAACACCATCTGTTCCAAAATATTTTCCCATTATTTTTTTAGCGAAAAATTCGCTTCCTCCATTACTAATATTCTTTTCCTAAGGACAAGAAACTTACTTGCCCAGTATTCTTTAATATATAGTCCTAGCTATTATGAACTATTTTTTTGTCACTGTCAACTGTACCGTCACTATAGAAGGCTCTACTGCTACATTATCTGCTGTTAAGTTGACACTCAAATTGGTATCTTTTGTCATATTTGAAACATCGACATTAGCAACCACCTCGTTAACAGCGTTAAGGGCATCTTGACTACCAGTAATCGTCACCTGATTTTGACTGAGGCTATAAGAGATATTTGATAGCTTATCATTCATTTTCCCAGTCATCTTAACAGTCACTGGTACGGTTTTGGTCAATTTCTTAACTGTCACTTCAAGTCGAGCTTTTGACGGGTTGATGGCACTAGCGAGAATTGTACCATCTGAGGCAACGGCTTGCAAGGCAACTCGTCCATTGTAATTCTCGTTTAGGACTTCATTTTCAGGTAGTTTAGCAACCACATGATCGATTTGGTCAATGATTGATTCTGCACTTGTGACTTCAACTTCAGATATATCTGTTGACACTTTCTTCAGCTCATAGCCTTTGGCGATTTGATTATCGTCAATGACGCCTTGAACATCAAAGGTCTTGGTTTTCTTTTTGCCAATAGTCACTGAGATATTATTCGGTGAAGCTGTCGCTGTAACACCTGATGGCAAATTAGTCACCTTAAGAGGTACCGTTTGAGTGCCTTCACCCAAGTTTGACAAGTCAGCAACAACCTTGAAACTTCTCGTGTCATTATTGATTTCAGAGTCCAATTTAACACGGTTGATTGATGTTAAATAAACTTCTGTTTCATAAGAATAACCACTGATAAAATACTTATCACTATCGTATTTGATATCGATAGGGACATTTGTTAGGGTGTGGGTAAAAGTCTCTGTTGCTCCAGATACCTGCGACCCAACATGCGTATAGTTACTTGTTGTGGCAGTCAAAAATAGGAGAATAGAAAAGATAATAGACACAATAACCAACCAGAATTGACTATTGAAAAACTTTTTCATTTTTTCTTCCTCCAAAATTTTTGATACCAGTGGTCTTTTTCCTCAACTTTTGTAATTAAATGTGTGCGAAGAATAGCTTCAAAATTTTCTTTTGTCAAATCATGCAAAAATTCACCTTTTGAAGTGATGGAAACCCCACCAGTTTCTTCTGAAACAACAATAGTCAAGGCATCTGAGTTTTCTGAAAGACCAATAGCTGCGCGGTGACGTGTTCCGAATTCTTTTGAAATGGCCATTGACTCAGACAAAGGAAGGTAAGAACAAGCTGTCGCAATTTTGTTACCACTAATGATTACCGCACCATCATGCAAAGGAGTGTTTGGAATAAAAATATTAATCAACAACTGACTTGAAATATCAGCATCCAAAGGAATCCCTGTAGAAATATACTCTTGCAATGTTTGCGTGCGCTCGATAGAAATCAAAGCACCAATTTTACGAGGGCTCATGTAAGCAACTGATTTTACCAAGGCTTCAACTAATTTTTCTTCGTCACTAACTTGTTGCGTTTGTGAAAAAACTTGCGTCGAACGACCAAATTTTTCAAGACCAGAACGAATCTCAGGAGCAAAGATAACAACACACGCGATAACACCATATGTGATAACTTGATTCATCAAATAAGTGATAGTTGTAAAACCAATCCACTCAGCGACAAATTTCAAAATGATGAAGAAGACAACACCTTGGATCAAGGACATAATCTTCGTGCCCGCTAAAGCTTTTATTAAACGATAAATAAAATATGCTACGATTAAAATATCTAGTAAATGAACAACAATAGTCCATGGATTTTCAACTAAAGTTGCCCAGAATTTGGCATCAATAGCCGCTAAATTACTCATACATACATCTCTTTTCTCTAACTAAATAAAACTACCTTTCTATTATACCACTTTTAAAACAGATTTTCTTTATTCGAATACTCCTTTTTGTGGTACAATATTCCTATGAAAGTAAACACATTAATGGGAATTACAGCTGGTAAAGCAACTCACGCCATTCTTTCAAAAATGGGACGTGGCTCAACCTTGCCTGGAAAAATCGCCCTCAAATTCGACAAAGATATTTTAGATACGATTGCCAAAGATTATGAGATTGTTGTTGCCACTGGTACAAATGGTAAAACCCTCACAACTGCTTTGACAGTAGGCATTTTGCGTGAGGCTTTCGGTAAAATCGTGACAAACCCAAGTGGTGCCAACATGATTACCGGAATCACATCAACTTTCTTGACAGCTAAAAGAGCTAAATCTGGTAAAAAAATCGCTGTGCTAGAAATTGATGAAGCTAGCCTTCCAAAAATCACAGAATACATCACTCCAAGTCTTTTTGTCTTCACAAATATTTTTCGTGACCAAATGGACCGTTATGGTGAAATCTATACAACTTATCAAATGATTTTGGATGGTGCAGCAAAAGCCCCAAATGCAACTATCCTAGCTAATGGAGACAGCCCACTCTTCAATTCAACAAACGTCATTAATCCAGTCAAATACTATGGTTTTGATACTGAAAAGCATGTACCAGAATTAGCTCACTACAACACTGAAGGTATCTTGTGCCCACAATGCCAAAACATCTTGAAATACAAACTTAACACTTACGCTAACCTTGGTGATTACGTTTGTGAAAATTGCAGTTTCCACCGTCCAAAACTTGATTATGCTTTGACAGACTTGACAAAAATCACAAACACTACATCTGAATTTGTCATCGATGGGCAAGACTACAAGATTAACGTCGGTGGTCTTTACAATATCTATAACGCCCTTGCAGCCGTGTCTGTAGCTGAGTTCTTTGGAGTTTCTCCTGAAAAAATCAAAGCTGGTTTTGACAAGAGCCGTGCAGTCTTTGGACGTCAAGAAACCTTCAAAATCGGTGATAAGTCTTGTACTTTGGTTCTTATCAAAAACCCAGTTGGTGCTAGCCAAGCTCTTGATATGATTAAATTGGCTCCATATCCATTTACACTATCAGTTCTACTCAATGCCAACTACGCTGACGGAATTGATACTAGCTGGATTTGGGATGCTAACTTTGAATCTATCTTAGACATGGATATTCCACAAGCCTTTGCTGGAGGCGTGCGCCACTCTGAAATTGCTCGTCGCTTACGTGTGACTGGTTATGACGAAGACAAAATTACGGAAGCTGAAAGCCTAGAAGATATTATGGCCTTGATTGAAGCTCAGTCAACTGATCATGCTTACATCCTAGCTACTTACACTGCTATGCTTCAATTCCGCGAAATCTTGGCAAGTCGTCACGCTGTTGGAAAGGAGATGAACTAAAATGACTTATACATCACTACAATCTCCTGCAAATAAAGATTATCAATACGAATTAAACGTTGCTCACCTTTACGGAAACCTTATGAATACCTATGGTGACAACGGTAATATTCTCATGATGAAATACGTCGGTGAAAAACTAGGTGCTAAAATGACCTTTGATATCGTATCACTTGGTGATAGCTTTGATGCCAATTACTATGATATGGCTTTCTTTGGTGGCGGACAAGATTACGAACAATCAATCGTCGCTAAAGACCTGCCAAGTAAAAAAGAAGCTATCGCTGATTTCATCAACAAAGACAAAGTCATGCTTGCAATCTGTGGTGGTTTTCAACTTCTAGGTCAATACTACGTCCAAGCAAACGGTGAAAAAATCGATGGTCTTGGGGTTATGGGACACTACACCCTTAGTCAAAATAATAATCGTTTTATCGGTGATATCAAAATTCACAATGATGAATTTAACGAAACATATTACGGTTTTGAAAATCACCAAGGACGTACTTTCCTTTCAGAAGATGAAAAACCACTTGGAACATGTGTTTACGGAAATGGCAATAATAAAGAAGACGGTACTGAAGGCGTTCACTACAAAAACGTCTATGGTAGCTACTTCCACGGACCAATTCTTTCACGTAATGCCAACTTGGTTTATCGCCTCGTAACCACGGCCTTGAAAAACAAATATGGTTCTAGTATTGCACTACCAAGTTATAGCGATATTCTTTCAAAAGAAGTTGCCGAAGAGTATACCGATACTAAGAGCAAGGCTGAATTTGAAAAATAAGATTTTACAAAAAATGCTTAAAGAAAATTTCTTCAGGCATTTTTATAATCACTTTTGTGTTCACTCAACCAAATTAACTTATCAGCAACGATGTCAATATACTTTTTAAAAGTACAAAAAACCTTAGCCTAAGCTAAGGTTTTTAACTTGATATAATCAGAGATTATTTTTTCAAGTTGTAGAATGATTTCAATCCACGGTATTTTACCAGTAAGTAAAATAGTACGTATATAATAGTAGAAAAACTCTAAAAACAAGGGTATATACGACTGAAAGTTTTACAGTTTTTTAAGATAAAAATACAAAAGTTTTAAACTTATGCCCCTTTTTTGCCCCCCTTGTTTTAATTTTCCTTATAACCACGATTTTGTAATAAGTCCGTTATAACGGCAACAAAAAAAGGGCTAGCAAAAGCTAGCCCAAAACCTCTCATACAACAATTATATCACAAATTTAAAACAACTAACTAAATGAGCCTTCGCTCTGCTTCAAATATATGCAACTTATTAGCTGATAGTCGTCTTAGGTCTGAGCTATGAGGAGCTACCTCACAACTTCCTAAGAGTTTTAATGACTAGACAGGACTGGTTACCTTCAACGTTCACCCAACATTCAGAATCATATAGTATGTGACAATATATCCAATTTATCACTTGCGCTTTTGGGCTACTTGTACAATCTTTTAGTGTAAGCAACGGGCTTTTCACTCGTCAATGCGCACAATAGCTTATTTTGACAACTCCCTGCTTGCTTCAAGCGGTCAAACTTGGGCTTGCAGGGTTATTTCTCACAGAGACGTCTATTATCGCCATCACCGTATAGATTTAACCTAATTACACATATTCTCCACGTCACACGCACTCTTGCTATTCTCTCACTTCGCAACAATCAAAGATTGATTACTTATCTAACAGCAGTATCCCACTGCTAGCGTAACGAGCTATTAAGCATGTAACTTTAGCATGCTGTCAAACAATCTCCACTAAATTATTTAGTTAGTTGTTTTAAACTCGCGATAACAATATTATAGCATATATTAACTTTTGAAACAATAAAAAAGGACTAGCGTGAGCTAGTCCTGCAAAGAAGTCCTGCTGTGTTTAGTTTAACGTGTGCTCGCCAGCCCACACATTGCCTATCTAGTAAGACCTTTACACTCTTACAGCAGCTATTATACCATAAACGTGTATGACTGCCAATTTTGTTGACGTCAACAAAATAAAAAAACCTAGCACAGACCAGGTCATTTTTTAAAATTCTATCCATGTACCAAAAACAATCATAATAATTGAAATGATAATTGACCAAAAATATACAGGATATTTTTCTTTTATATTATGTGAGCATCCATTTTTATTACAACAAGCTTTCATATTGCGATCAGTAAGATGTGCTGTAGTATTAAAAGCAATAAATAAAGCACTGAAAAGCAGAAAAGAAGACGAACCTACAAAGATAAATATTTTTCCTAAACCAGCCTCGTTTAAGTTTTCGCCTAACTGACCTAATTGTGAGACACCGCCAAAAACTGCAAAGATTATAGATGCAAAAATTCCCAAAACAGAAATTATTTCAACATTGAAATTATTATAATTTCTTTTGAGCTCACGAGCGGTATTCTTTAATTTTTTATACTCTTCTATCGACTTTTGAGAAGTATCATATAACTCTTGAACCTCTAATTCGGTTTTTTGGTATAAACTTTGATACTGTGCATAAGCTAATTTCGTATGTTCTAAAACTTTATAAAAAGCATATATAGCATTTTCATAATTTGTTTTATCACTTGATATAATGTTTTCGCCATTAAAAGTACTATCTTTCACAAAACAATCAACAATTGTTTTTAGCGAATCACTTGTAGCCTGAATCAAAAAATCAAAACTCTCGGACAAGTCTCCGGCCGTTTCATTGAAATGATTAACTTTGCTAGTGATAGTATCATATGGAACACGAGAAATTTGTTGTTCATATAAAAACTTAATTAAAACAATAACCTCTTGCATAACCAAGTTCGTGTCCATAACAAAATCTATATCTTCAGATTTAAGCAAAAATGAATTATACTGATTTAAAAAGTTAGTGAAATTGGTATTATCCAAGCTCTTTTGAATGTTATTAAGTTTATTAGTCACTATAAATTACCTAATTCATATTCAATATTTGTTCTGAAACCAATAGTTGGTTTGTTTTCTTTCCAGAATTCTACTTCATGACTTTGTCTAACTAAATCGAAAACATTTTTCCCTAAATAGTTCAGTATATTTTTATTTAACACAGTTAAAGAATCGTCTTCTTCAAACACACCAATAATCGGTGATGAACCAAAATTTCTAAATCTATTATATTGTTCACGTACTACAGGACCATACGCCCAAACTTGAAATTTTTCATCATACAATTCTTCCAATTGTTTTTCAGTCAAAGTCCCTTTTTCTTTTGCTTCTTTCAAAACAAAATACATTACTTTTTGTAATTGTAGGTTTGTTATGTTCATATTATTTTTTTGCGCAACAGCGATAACGTGGTCTGCAAATTTTTCCATAGACATAACAAACACCTCCTTTTTAGTACAAAAATAACACAAGTATCACATCTGTCACCTGTGTGAGCCATGTAAACCATAAAGATTTACATATATTATTACACTTATCTTACATTATTATTATATATCTTTCAATATCAAAGTGCTATTTTTATGTATTTTTTATTCCCTTAACGCAAAAAAAACGCTCCCAGCAAAAGCTGAGAGCGTGTTAAAGTGTTTGCTATTTAATTATAAGTGTTTG
>ERZ1035014.588-NODE-588-length-15525-cov-4.037492_pt1 | contig 15525 bp, 16 predicted proteins | sample MGYA00520620_ERZ1035014 | MGnify/ENA primary metagenome ERZ1035014 (study PRJEB33766, sample SAMN09781744) | gut metagenome | biome: gut microbiome | host: Homo sapiens | place: Madagascar | study: EMG produced TPA metagenomics assembly of the PRJNA485056 data set...
CGGCCATAGCCTCGCTGGTGGCGTAGGTGTAGTAATACACGCCCACGTCCAGCCCTGCCGCTTTGGCATTGCGGTAGTTGGTCTCAAAGGTGGGGTCGATGTACAGACCGTCTGCCCTTTTGGAGAGCTTGCGGTTGGTAGAGACCGTCTTGAGCATGGCCCCCTTGTAGCCCGCCGCTGCCACCTGCGCCCAGTCAATGGTGCCTTGATACCGGCTTACGTCAATGTACCGGTAGGGCGGCTCGCCGTTCCAGCCGGTCACGGTGTCCACTGTGGACACGTCCGGAGCTGGGGTATCTTTTTTTCCCGCGCCGGACGCTGCGCGGGAAAGTGCCGCTAAAAGGTTGCTCAAAAAATCAAAAAAACTCATAATCGTACCTCTCAAGCCGTCCGAATCCAGACATTAAAGTAATAGCCCGCAGGCTGCACGGTGTCGGATGCGCCGTAAATCGAGCTTGATTTATCAGCGGAAAGCGATATGGTGGGGTAGTAATATACCCATGAATCGCTAGAATTTGGCAAATAATTCAGTTTTGCACTGTCTGTCCCCGAAACGCTTAATGCACCAGTCGCAGACTTATTTTTGCCAAACTCAGCGCCGTATACCGTGCCCTCAATGTTTGGCAATCCTGCCTCCACCGTAGTACCAGCCGGATGGGTCTCGCTTGCGCCCATAATGGCGCGGTTTTCCGCGATTTTGACCCAAGTCCCACCAATCGTCACATTGGGGTCTTCGTCCGTGATTGTCAAAAATGGGCTGCCAACCGGGTGGTCTTTCAGCCGCTGGGCGGCCAGCATGGCATCCACCTGATCGCGGGTGTAATACTCGGCCAGACGGGACGTTGCGCCTGTATCCACCCAGGCGCTGGTATCACTGTCCCACGTCCAGATGGTATCTGTGGTGCCGACAAACGCAAACCATCCGTTTTCGCCAATGGGCACAGCAGCCCGCAGGTCTTCCGGGGTCGCATACCAGCCCTGGGCACCGGTGGTGATGGTCTTGACCTGTTCCAGGTATTTTTTGGCCACGGATGCGCTGTCACGCGCAGCAACTGCCTGGTCAATACAGTCTCCTCTGGCTCTTATTGCAGAGTCTGCATAACGTTTTGCCTCATTTTCGGACTCTTTGGCAGAGCTGGCGTAGCCAGATGTATTTGTTTCGCTGGTTGCGGCTGCGCTCGCGGAAGACGCAGCGGCCTGTTGGCTCAGTTGAGCCGCTCCTGCTGCATCGGATGCCGCTTTCGTCGAGGCCGCCACCTCTTGCAGAGCTTCGTTCTTTTTTTGGTCCACCGCGGTTTCGGCTTTTGCAACGGCATCATCCAACGCACTCATCGCCGCGTTCAGATCGGCGATTTTTGCGGTAAAATCGCCAGAAAGGTTAAAGTACATGGCCGTTTCGGCGGTATCGTCGTAGTGGTCGTTGCGCACATTGACATCAATCGGCCAGCTCTTGAGCATATAGCCGCTTGCAGTCGAGACACACAGCACCACATCCAGGTGCCCCGGCACCACCATAGCCTGCGGCGCGATCTCACAGGTGATTTTGTTCGCGTCTACGGCCAATGCGGGCCGCGTTCCGGCCTGATCGATGATCGTATCATACCAGCCCTGGTTCTGCGGGCCAAAGCCGCGGTACATCAGGCTGTATGATGCGCCATCCGGGGCCGTGTACACCTCGCCGCTGCGGAAAAGCATCAGTTCAAAAAAGCGGCTCTGGGCATCGCTTTCCATCACGTCCAAATGCGGCGGCAGGCCGGGGTTGTCAAAATCAATCCGGATTTTCTGCATAGGTTTCCTCCGTTTCTTCCGGCAGCGGCGCGTATGTCAGGGTTTGGCCGTCCCAAAGGTAATCCGTACCGGCGTTGCTGTCGTCCGGAAATTCCTCAAAAACAACCTCATCCTCCGGCAGGGGATGGGGCAGCACGCTTTTGTGGGTCCAGGAGCCATAGTATAGCCGCCCGGTCTCATCAATTTTGCACTGGTAAAAATAGTCCTGCTTTTTCATTTTTGCCTCACAAAAATCCGTACACCTCTTTTGGTACGCACAAGCTGTTGTTTTTTGTCCATCCATCTGCACCCGGATCCTGTAAATTGATGCTGAACGTCACCGGTGTAATAGACGGTGTAAAATTGTTTCCCGTTGCGTAGTTGGATGTGCGCTCATACGCATCAAAAAACTGGATCCCGGTAGAAGTTACAATGACCGTTCGCCGGTGGACAGTGTTCCACGGATAGACAAGGGAGTACTCTTTCCCGTTGACCGGCACGATCAGCGAGACCGGCCCGGCGCTTCCGCCGTGGGCAAACCATGTGGTGCCCTTGTAGCTTTCGAACGTGATCAAAATGGCTGAATAGCGGCTCAGATCAATGGAGGAGGTTCCGGCACCCCAGCTTTTTACCTCGCCAAACGACATGATCGCTTTCCGGTTCCGGATGCCATTAAATTCCAGTCCATCCTGCCCGATGCTGTAAGAGTAATCGCCAACGCCAAAGTCAATCTCGCCGTCGGTGCGCTCTTGGATGTAGTCCGTTGCCACACGGCTTGCATCTACGGCCCGGTCGTTGGTGGTCGTCACGCGGCTGCGCTCCCGCACAGTGGTACGGGCAAGCCGTTCCCGGACATCGCCCACCTGCACGGAGTCATACCGCTCCAGCAGCACATTGTAATCCGTCTTGCTCACCCGCGCACGGGCACTGACCCCAAGGCGGAGATACCGCACCTCTACGGTATCCCCGCGCAGGATCAGTTTGCTTTGTACATTTTTTGAGTACTCCACGCACTTTTCCAGCTGCACATAGCTCAAAGTAAGGCTGACTGTGATCTTACCAATTTGGTTTTTTTGGATAAACTCCTCGGCAGTTTTCCGCATACTTTCATCAGAGGGGGATTTCTCGTAGTACTGGGTCAGATCCAGCGGATAGATTTTTTTGTATCCCGTGATGCCGGAGGCATTGATGGGCTCCAGATCATAGTAGCGGTTTTTCTCCGCGTTCATCCAGTAGGGGTAGACGTGGGTGTAGACATCCTCAATGTTTTTTTCCTGCGTTACGTCCAGCAGGTTCAGGCCGTAGGCGATGATCGCGCCGCGGTCTTTTTCCTCTTTTTTGCGCAGGGTGCAGTTCATCCCGTCAAAATCCCACACGCCGTCATAGACGGCGGCCATGTTCTCGCTGCTGTTGGAGAGCATCGCCGCCCGCACGGTCATGGGCTTGTCCACCGAGAAACTCCCCTCCGCATCGTAGGCAACGGAAAGGGTAAAAGGGCAATCGCCGACAATGTTGCTTTTCAGCTTTTGGATCGCTTCGCTGAGTTTGGAGGCCGAAAAGGGCTTGACGATGCAGTTGCCCAGATCATACGAGATGTGATGCGCGTACACCTGGATCCGTCCGTCCATCGGACGGGTGATCCGGTACACCCGGAAAAGCTGCCGGTTTTCGTACAGCGATGGGGCTGCACTGATCAGTTTGCGCTCTAAAATTTTTTCGGCGTGCAGGCCGGTCATGGGGTAGATCATAGACAGATCATAGGCCCCGTTTTCCTCGCAGCTCACGGTGCAGCTGAGCGCGTCTTTCAGCGCACCCCAGCCGTAATTTTTGATGGAGGTCTTATCCTCCTCGTGCAAAATCGGGATCATAACGTCCACCACCTTGGGGTCAGCGTCACGCCGGTCACACCGCCGCTCCAGCTGATCGTATTTTCTCCGGGCTGCAAGCTGGGCCATGTCCCGCCGATCTGGGAGTTTGCGTTGGTCCCGCTGGCAAGGTACGCGTCCCAGTTTTCGCAATCGCAGAGGATTTTTTTATCGGCGATGGTGCCCACGGCAAATTCCACGCCGTTAAAAAGGATCTTGCCCTCGTTACCATCGCCGGACACCTCAAAATAGGGCAGGGCCACCTGATCCAGCGGATTCAGCAGCACCTGCCCGTTTTCCAGCTCCATGGCATCGTACCCGGCCAGCAGAAAATGCCGCGGGTCACAGTCAAAATCTACGGAAAAACGCCCGTATCGGTTGAGGATGTTTTTGATGCTGCCCGGTTTTGCGGTGGCAAAATAAAAAAAGGATGGGTCATACCCATCCGAAAGCCGGTGTGCCCCAGGCGTACCGGCCAGCCATTTTTTGATGTTGCGCGCATCCTCTGCGGTGGGATTTTTGCCGTGAAAGTACAGCTGGTAGCTCACGGTTACATTGTCATAGGATCCAAGGTCTGCGTGGAGCTTGCCGTTGCGTCCAGGCACCTCGTAATCCTCGTACTTTGCTTCCGGAACCGGGATCTCCGGTTTGTGCTCGATGTGGCAAAAAAACTCGCTTGAGTTATGCCCGTTAAAATACAGGTACCTCTCCATTTGCGGCTGCCTCCAAGTCTATCATCTGCTGGAGCCTGTCGATCGTGTACTGTGCAACCTCCTCCGCATCCAGGCCTGCCGGGGGATACACATTGACATTGACTCCGCCCATGCTGATCCGGCGGCTGTTGTAGGCTGCTGTCATGGCAGGGTTTGACCCGCTCACGTCGTAGCGCAGCTGGGTCTCCAGATCCCCGCTCAATCCGCGGGCCGCATCGCGCAGCAGATAGGCGTTTTTCTTGATCCCGGTGGCCATACCCTGGACCATATCGGGCATCCATTTCTCGTACTCGCGCAGGGGGCCGACATCTGGCCGCGAAAAGTGCAGCCAGCTGGTGATCGTGTCCGCAATGTTTTTGGCCGCATCGCCGATCCAGCTCCCGGCCTTGTTCATGCCGTCGGCCATGCTGCTTACAAGATCCTGCCCCCACCCGTTGGACTCGTTGGCCAGGCCGGAAAGGTCTGTACCAAGCAGACTTCCAATTGCGGAGACAGCAGCGCTGACAGCACCGGCCTCCCAGGATCCGGTGCTTGCCCAGGTGGTCAAAAAAGAGCTTCCTGCTTTCAGCAGGGTCCCGCCCACGTCGATGTTGTCAAAAAAGCTGTCATCGGCGCGGTATCCCTTGTTGATGTCGGAAAACCAGTTGCTCAGGGGACTTTTTGTCAGATCTTCGGCCACCTTTTGCAGGCCGCCCAGTTTGGTATCCAGATCCAGGATAAAGCCGGAAAAGCTCCCGACCGTTCCCTGTACACCCTTGATATCGGTGCGCAGGCCAACGGTTTTTTCCTGGATGTCGGTGATCTGGCCATCTACATAGGTGGTGACGCGCTCCACCGATGTGGCCACGCCGTCCACCATTTTGGTGTAAGCCTCGGTCACAATGTCGGTGGTGGAGGTCACGCTGTCGCGCAGCTCGCCGGTGGTCTCATCCACCACCTTTTCGATTTTCTGGGTGGTCTGGGTGGTGCGATCCAGCGCACCGATCACACCCTCCACGCCGTACACCTTTTCCGACCGGGTGTCAGAGGTGGTTTTTGCAGAGGGCAAAACATCCTCGCTGGTGATCTTGCTGCTCTGCTCCACGCCGTCCAGCATCGTGACCACTTTTTTGTAGTTTTTCTGGACTCCGTTTACCATCTCGGTCCAGGTCTGGGTAATAGTTTGGGCCGTTTCCTGGGTGGTGCCCTTGAGCTGCTTGGTTGTGCCGTCGTAGACGTTGTAAGTGTTGTCCGCCGTCTCTGTTACCTGCTTGATCGCACCGACAATATTGCCGGTGCCCTCCAGCAGCTGGGTGGAAGTGTCCGTAACGCTGCTTGCAAGCTTTTTTTGGTCCGCAGCGGCCTTTTGGGCGGCAGCACTCGATTTGTTGGCCTCCGACGTAATCGAGGCCGGATCTGGAGTGGCGGGACTTGCAGCCTGCGGGTGCAGCCGGTCATACTGCCTTTCCGTTGAGATTCCTTTTCCTGCAAGAGCTTCCTGCCGCCGTCTATCCCGGTTGCTCTGGTGCTGAGTCTCTTTTTGATACTCCTCGTAGCTGTCAAATCCGGCATACGCATCCTTGTCCAGAACTTTGTTGAGCTTATAGCTCAACTGGTCCAGCCAGGAAATGGAATTTTTTGCAAAGGTCTGGAATCCGGACATCAGGCCGGAAAGCGGCTCGTTACAACCAACGATGGCTTCCGCAAGCCCGATCCAGCCGTCCGTTTTATAAGCTTCCGCCGCCGCCACCGTCAGATCGTTGACGTTGGACACCACCATTTTTACGCCGTCGGTCAGGTCTCCGGTCATAAGCCCGGCCAGCTGTGTGGCGTTATCCTTGAGGGTAGACCACTGGCCCTTGAGCGTCTCGCTCTGGGTCTGCATGGAGTTGTAATACCGCCCGCCCTCATCAGCAGCCTGCTCCAGCGCAGCGGTCAGCAGGTCGTAAGTGACCGTCATTTTTTGGACTTCGGCGGTCGATTTGCCGGTATAATCTGCCAGCAGACCATAGACATCAATGCCCGCATAGGCAAATTGCTTGATATCCGCCGCCGTGGCTTTTCCTGCATTTTTGATCTGCTGGAGGTTCTGTGCCATCCGGCTCAGCTCGTCGCTGCCGCCGCCGGTCGCCGAAACCGCATCGCCCAGGGCCAGGATCGTGCTCCGGGCAGAGCTTGCATCTACACCGGTGGAGATCAGCAGCTCGTTTGCCTTGACGAGGCCTGCCGTGTCAAACGGCGTTTTGGCCGCATCCTGCTTGATGTTTTCCAGCACTTCCTGGGCGGCGGTGCTGCTTCCCAACATGTTGGTCAAAGCCGTTTGGTACTGCTCCAGCTGGGCGTTGTAAGTCACACCGGTCTCAACGACTTTTTTGCCTGCCTCAAAAAGGGCAGAACCGACCGTCTCAAACGCCTTTGCGACCAGCGTCCCGGCTGTGACAGACTTTGCCAGACTGTCGCTGGAGCTGTTGGCTTTGTCTGCAAACTCGCCCATGCCGCTTTCCGCATCGGAAAGACGGCTTTTCAGCATGGCAAGCTCTGTGTTTGTTTTGTTGATCGCGGTGCGGTAGGCGGAAGCGCTGGCGCTTGCCTCGCCATCTTTTGCAATGACCTTTTGGAGCATGGTGCTCTGGGCACTCAGGGCAGACTCCTGTGCCTGGATCTGCTTTTTGAGCACCACCCCAATGGAGGTGGCCCGCTGCTGGGCGGTGCTGTTTTTTCCAAGCTCCGCTGTGACAAGGCTCAGCTCGGAGGAGTACTCTTTCTGCTGCTGGATGATGTTCCTCATCTGCTTGCGGTACTCAGTTTCTCCATCCACGCTGATCTTTGGGCCAATGTCCGTTTTTGCCAAGCTTTACCACCTCCTCATCTGATATTTTCCAGATCGTCCAATTCCGCGTAGATCTTTTGGTCTGCGCCGTTTTCGATCTGCATACACGCCATATAATCCAGCATCCGGCCCAGTGGGCAGTTGAGCACCTCGTGCTCCGTCATGCCAAGCTTGCGGCCGTAGTACAAAAACCAGGTGGTATTCAGCTGGATCACATGGCGCTTTCGCCGTTTTTTACGCTGTTATCCGGCGCGGCCTCCACTTCGCGGGAGGTTCCGCCCCGCAGCGCCCGGAACACATCGCCCCAAACCTCCACGATCTCTGCGCCGGACAGTACCGCCCGCAGGGTCTCGTCATCGGGCAGATCGGGCAGCTGCCCGGCATCCTCACCGGCCAGGGCGGCGTTGGCCGCCAGGTACTTTTTGCCAGCTTCCGCCAGCGGGCGCAGAGCGCTCAGCACAACGCGCAGCATTTCTCCGATCTCGTCTTTTTCGGCGTGGTCGGCCACGCTTTTGCCGATCTGACCCACGCTGCCAAACATTTTTTCCAGCGTGTCTGCCGCGTCAATGGTCAGGCACAGCGGGTAACGGCTGCTTTTGATGGTCGTCCAGACGATATACTTATCCTGCATGGATTACTCTCCTCCAAGGTATTTTTTGACAAAGACAATGGCTTCGTTTTCGGTTTCAAACGGCTTTTTGGGGATAATCTTCCAGTTGTTTTTTGCGCTGTCGTCCCGCAAGATGGTAAAGTCGATGTCCTGGGTTTGCCAGTCGATCTGGTCTCCCTGGGTGGTGGCATCGTCACCGGGCACTTTGCAGCGGCATTTGGTCATAATAAAAGCTTTCCAGTAGCTCTTTCCGTCGCGCTGTACCTTTTTCACGGCACCAATGCCGATATACGGGGGATCCATATCCGCACCGTAGGCGTAAGTCTCGACGTTGTTGCCGCTGCCGCCCACATCCACGGTGTTTCCGGCTTTCAGGCCCATCAGGAACGCCTCATCGTCTGCGGTCAGGCCGTCCACGGTCATTGTGCCGGAACCATCGGTAAACGCGGAGCCGGTCTCCGTCTCAGCCAGACGGTCATCAGCGTAAAAGTTGTTGTCATCGCTGGTCGAAATGTCTGTGGTCATGCTCACAGAGCGGCCCAGTTTGCGCAACCCAGTGTAAGTAACAACGCCATTATCCGCCTGGTACAGGGCAACATGGATGTTGCTAAAACCAGTAGTAACAACGCTTTTGGGAGATTCTGCCATAGCTTTTTCCTCCAAGTAAAAAATGGGAGGGACTGCTGCACTTTCGGCTAAAACGATGCGCAACAGCCCCTCCGGGTTTATTTCTTTATGATCGCTTCAATTTTTTGGGAGATCGTGATCTCCATGGTTTTTTCAGCGTTTTTTCGGGATGCCCGGACAGCAGGGGCGATAAACGGAGTTTTTTCGCGGACGCTGCTTCCACTTTCCACGCTCCGGGCGATCAGAGCATTGGGCTGGCCTTTGGGATATTTTTTTGTTTTGACCCCGTTGTATCCATCAAAGCCGATTTTGGCGTTCCAGCTACCATCTTCATGGCGCATTCCGGTAATGCCAAAGCCGTCCTCCAGGCCTTTTTTCTGCTCCTCCGAGATGCCGCGGATCAACTCGCCCGCGTCCGCACTCTGTTCCGACAGGTAATAATACTTTTGTTTGGGCGGGGGTGCTTGTACGGGCATCTCTTTGATGGATTGCATGATCGCATCCGCCACGACTTTTGTCCCCTGATACACCGCCTGCTTGCAGATATCGTCTGTGTTCTGCTCAAGCTTTTCCAACTGTGCCAGGTAGTTGTCAGCTTTTCTGGAGCTGATCTTAGCCACACCCGGCCACCTCCCATCGCCACTCGTAGTGCCAGATGCCCCGGTCGGCCTCGAACTGGATGCTGTTCAGCGCCCAAGCAATGCATCTGGAAGCGTCAAAGGCCTTTTCCAGCTCTCCCCGCCAGGGGTCAAACTCCTGGGTGGTAAAAAGATCGGTCGTGCCGGAAACGGCGCTCTCCGCATGGCAGCCGTCCGCCTCCAGGTCGTTGGAGCCGTCCTCTTGCCAGACAAAATAGCGCTTGGATTTGAGCCGCCCGCCATGGCTGACCTGATCCGTTACGGCGGTGTGTGCTGCGATGATGCACTCATACCATGTCATCAGGCTCTTTCCCCTTTCCACCGGCATCAAAATTTTCTTCGACCGCCCGCAGGCTGATATCCAGCGCAGGAGGGTAGCTGTTTTCCACCACCTGCACCGCGTCCACACGGTAATACCGACCCTCGGCCAGGGAAACGTCCTGGTTGCTGATCAAGACATTGGTCCGCGGGACCCGCACCACCCGCACGATCTCGGCCAGATTTTGGCGGCTGAGATTCATCCGGTTGATGCCCAATCTCTGCTCCTCGTACCGGAGATGCAGCTTTTGGGTCAGCTCAGGCTTTGGCTGCCGCCCCGCCGAAGCCACATCCTTGACGGAAAAAATCCGAATGCTGCCGGAGTTAAAATTCTGGCTGATTTCTTTCGTCGGGCGCGTTGGCATTTTCCGCGGCATAGGCGTTCACCCTCCGTTCGTTTTGTGCAGCCAGGATCAGGTGGCGGTAATTATTTTCAAAAATGTCCGCTGCGCCATCGCGGGCGTAGCGGACATAATCCATCAAAAGATCACGGTGTAATCCGGGCTGGGTGTAATCCTGCGCTGCACCGATCTTGCCATCCAGATACGTCATTCCACCAACGGCAATGTTCCAGATTTTGGAGTCCACTGCATCGTCATCCCAGGTGATGTCCAGATAGTTTTTGATATCCGGCAGCAGGCTGGCCCGGATTTTATCCCAGATGCTTTTCATCAGGTTTTGGTGACGGTCACAGTGTAGGATTTGGTGGTGGTGCCGTCCTCAGCTGTCACGTTGATGGTCACGGTGTTGGAGCCCTGCTCCCAGGTTGCAGCCTTGCCATTCTCAATCACCTTGCTGCCGACCTTGACCTCGATCTTTGCGCCGGCCGAGGAGGTATTTGCGGTGATTACTTTGGATGCCGCAGTGGTCGAGGTGGTGTAGCTGGAAACGCTGGCGCTGAATGCCGGGCTCAGGGACAGGTTCCCCAGCTTCAGGGATGCCAGGTTGGCGTCAGCGGACGGGGTAGGAGAAGTGACGGTCTCGACCTTGTAGGTCAGCGGGCGCAGGCTGGAAATGTCCAGGTTGAGGAACGCATTGTTGTCCACCGGAAAGCCGTTGGCATACAGCTTGATCAGGTAGACGCGCTCGTCCTCCAGGAAGTGGTAGGAGTCATCATACTCCAGCTTGCCGCCTTTGTTCATGCCGACCGCCGCAAAATACAGGCGGCCGATGCCAAACACGGCCTGGCCGCGGGGCAGGGCAGACACCGGGATGATCTCTGCCGGGTAGGGCAGGATGTTGTTACGGTAGGTGCCATCCGGGGTGCGCACCGTAGTAGCAGGCATGACTTTCTGGTAGTAGTCCTGCGGATTGACCAGCAGGATCAGATCATCCGGGGTGCGGTCCTTTCCGTTTGGTGTGGTGGCCAGCAGAGAGATCAGGTTTCCCATGGTAGCAGGCTCAAGGTCCGTGACTTTGACTTTTGCTTTCTCCGGGTACGCATGACCCACAACAGAAGCGCTGTCGCTCACATCGCGCACCATGCCAATGGGCTTGTCGTTGCCATCGCCCATGACAATGCCATCCTCCAGGCCGTTGGCAATCGCTTCGGCCAGGATTGCGCGGATATAGCGGTCCAGCCATTCGGGGCCGAGGTCTAGCTGAGCCTTGCACACCGGGATAAAGGCGGACAGCTTGTAAAGACCAACATCGACTTCCTTAAAGCCGGAGGTCAGCTCCTCGACGATCTTGCCGCACAGTTTTCCCCAGGCTGCCTTGTGGCGGCCATCGGTGTTGAGCATCATCCGGATCGCGCCGCCGGTGGGCGTAAACTGGATCTTGTTCAACAGCGGGTGGCTTTCGGTCAGGTCTTCCATCACGCGGGAAATGATGGTCTGCGGGAAAACCACGGTGACATTTTCCAGCGCCTGCTTGGGATTTGCGCTGCCTAGGGCCTCGGTGATTTTCTGGTAATATTCTTTTTCCTCCGTGGTCAGCTGACGGACACCGCGGGCGTACAGCACAGAGTTGTTCAGCTCCTGGCGCAGGCCGTTCAGCTGAGCCTCGTACTCCTCGCCGTTGATCTCGCCGATCACCTGGCACATATCGGCAAAAACGCTGGACACTTCGTCCGCATTATTGCCGCTGACCGCATCATGCAGCTTCTGGCGCAGGTCGGCAAGTTTCTGGTTTTTCTGATAGAAATCCTTGAGATTGGGCATAGTACTATCTCCTTTTCGGGTATTCAAAAAGCCGTGCCCACAGTGGACACGGCTTTACGGCAGATTTTAGATTTTTGCAAAAAGCTGAAGCAGCGTATTTTTGGGTGTTTCAACGGGAGAGGTTTCGGGAGGCTTTGCGGGCAGCACCAGCATCTGACGGATGATCGTATCGCGGACGCTCTGCGCCGCCGCCGGATCATGCTGCTGTTTCTGGATGCTGGTGGCAATGCCCATTTCCAACACATCTTCCGGGGTATACCACGTTTTGCTGTTGATGAGATCGCGGGCGGCCTGCTCTTTCATCCCAACGTTGGTAAATGCACCAAGGCCAATCTCAGTCAGCTTGTCCAGTTCATCGGCTGCCGCGCGAAGATCTTCGGAATACCCCGCGCTTCCGCCCGTGACCGGGTGAAAATAAAAAGCGCTCACGTTGTTTGCGATGCGCTGCGTTCCGGCCAGGAAAGGATAGATCGCCGCGCTTGCCACAAAGCCGTCGGCATAAGTCGTGACCTGTGCATTTTTGTTCCGGAGGGCATTATAGATTGCAAAGCCCTCCGATACCTCTCCACCATAGCTGTCCACATGGACATTGATCTCGGCCAGGTTTTCGGCTTTTTCCAGCTGGGTTGCCAGGTGATAGGCGCTGACATCATTTTCCGCCATACGGTAGCTCGTGATGTCGCCAAAAATGTAGATATCCGCCTGCTCTCCGGCCTGTTGCATATCAAAATAGGGTTTCGGCATTTTGCTTCCTCCTCATGTGTTTTCGGCCGCCGCATTTTTTGCAATGCTTTCCACGGTCGCAATGTTTTTGGTCATCCAGTGGATATTTGCCCACTCATCCGGAAGCGGCTCCTGACCGCACATTTCCAGGATATTATTCGGGCTCCAGACAGCGGACCCGACGATCTTTTCGATGTTGGCCGCGTTGGACAAAATGTCAAAGTGCTGGATCGTGGATGTATCCACGCTTACACGGTCGCCGCCGCTCCAGGCACTTCTGCCATAGAGTTTCCGGTTGAGTTCCTCGCTGATCTGGGCGGCCAGCGGATCAATGCACGTCGTGAGCCAATGCGTGACCACATCTTTGATCCCGGCCACATCGCCCTGCACCAGGACGGGCGGGATGCCGAACCCCCGCGCCGTAAAAGAAAAAATGTCGTCCACAAGCGCCCGGATGTCTCGCGTGTCTCCGGATTTTCCGGATTCGCCAAATGGACCAAATTCGTACCCGTCAAACTCCGGCAGGATGCCAAAATCATTTTGCAAAAAAGGTTTGTACTGATCTGTCAGCATCTGTCCAAACGTTTTTTCAAAATCGGTTTGTCCGGCGTTCATCTGCCCAACGTGTACTTTCATGTGCTGGCCGGAGGTCCAGGTGTGGTTTTTGATGCTCGACTGCAAAAGCTTGTTGTAACTGCCATAGAGAGCATCCACTACCGCTTTGGCATCGGCGCTGTTTAGCACCAGGTGGATGACCTCACTTTCTTTCAGCGTGCGGGTATAAGCTTCGTCCCCGATCTGGATCCCGCGGTATACGTTTTCCAGGGAGGGGAAATACTCCGGTTTGGTCCAGCTGTCTGCCACCACAAGATTCATCCTGCCGCCCCGCAGCATCGGGATGATCAGCGCCTCGTTTTTGGAGTATAGGTTATAGATCACTTTTTGCCAAAATGCGGTGCTGCTCTCGTTGACGTTCGGCTCCACGTTGAGCATGTAGTAATAATCTTTTTTGGCCGCCGCTCCTCGTTCGTAAGTTTTGAACTCACAGTTGGCGATTGCCTTTGCGATCAGGTTGACGCAGCTGTTGAATGCAAGATCCCGTAGCCGGTATTCTTCCAAACAACTCATCCAGTCGGACAAGGTGATTTTTGCCTTTGACGCGTTGATTGGGATATTCATTTCGTCCAGTTGCTGCGCCGGGAGCTTGAGATCACCGGGCGGCTTTTCTTTCAGGCCGAAGAATCCGCCCACTTTTTCAAAAAAGGACATATTGTTTTCTCCTTACCAGCAAAGTGCGCCAAATTTTGGGAGCTGCACCTGGCCGGTGCCGAGCTCGGTCTCAATGGCCATCGAGGCAACCAGAGCCATAAACGGGTCTGTTTTCCGGCTCTTTCCCTCGATTTTTGCGTAAATGAAGTTCCCGGTATCCACGCCCTGACTCCGGCTGCTGCGGACGCGTTTTGTATTGTTGACCGCCCAACGGAGCTGCGGAGCATCTCCCCAGGTGAAAAGTCCACGGTCAAAGCAATCCTGGATCACCGGATCCACCTGCATGATATCGCTAGGCCGGATCAGCTTGACGCGTGTCTTGTCTTTTGCATCAAATCCAATGCTCTGCAGCGCTTCCGCCATCATGGTGTAGCGGAAATTATCTAATGCCAGTTTTTTGATATTGTACAGCCGCGCAGAATCTCGGATGTAGTCAGTGAGCAAATACGGGGAAATGCTCACGTCATCCACATAAGTACAGGTTCCAAGATCACACCAGGTTTTCCATGGGGCTTTAATCCGAGTCAGCGTTTTGCTCTGCGCACAAATCCACGCGTGGTTGATATCATACCGATCATCCCCACACCGGAAGTGCAGATTGACCGCCGCCCAGTCGTTGAGCTCTGCATAGTCAATTCCAACTGTGCAAGTCCACCCGGCCAGGTCCGGCAGGGGGGTGTTGGTGGCCCTGATCTTTTCGTAGTCGGTGACGGTAATCTCTTTGGCACCGTCCCGGATGCCCATGCGTTTTGTGATAAAATCGCCGTTTTGCTCTGGCCGGTCTTTCCAGTCCCGGTATTCATCGCGGATCTCCTGCATCAGGTGGGGGAGATAGGTCAAGGACGGATTTGCCATGCACCAATTGTTTTCGTCATGCACCTGGTCTTTCGCGTCCAGGCAGCAGATGAATGGCAAAAAGCCTTCATCTTCCTCGCCCTCAAACAGGATCCTGCGGCCTCGTGCAAGATAGTCGTCCAGCGGGCCGTCGCTGACGTCGCCGTTGGAAGTAAAAAAGCCCACGCGCGGCTCGGCAACCTTGCCCTGACCGGTGACGAAGACTTTGATGTTATCATAGTTCTGGTACTGGTGGACCTCGTTAAAAATCACAGCACCGGAGCGCATACCGTCGCGCCCTTTCGGGTTGTTGGTGCGGCCCTTGACCTCACCAAGGTTTTTGCGCCCACGGAGGATCTCTTTTGTGTGGTAATAAAATTTTGACAACTTTGCTTCCCACTTCGGGTTTTCCAGCGCTTCCACAATATCTTTGACAGGGGTGACTGCCTGTTCCTCGTTGTTGGCACAGATGTCCACATTGTAATGCGGGACCGGGTTGTATGGGCTAATGAGCGCCGCCGAAGAAATGGCGATCACGCCGTCTTTGCCCGCACCACGGCCAACCATTGCAAACAGCGTTTTGAAGCGGGGGGTATGATCCGCACGGTAGGTGCAAAGCCAAAGTCCAAGCGCGAACGTCTGCCACGGGAAAAGTCGATCATAAGGAAAATACCGGGCGAGTCGGAAATATTTCCGCATACGCTCGGTATCCACATAGACATCTTCGGTTTCAAAAATGCGCCGTACCATGGCAACGAGAGCGTGCTGTTCCCGGCAGGCGCGTGGTTCGTCGGCCTCCACCTGCTCGATGTACTCCAAAATTTCCAGAGGGATGTTACAGCTCATCGTCTTCGTCTGGATTTGCAGCAATAAACTTAAAAGTTTGGACGATCCGCAGCAAGGTCGAAACGGTGGAGTTTGCCGCACTGGCCGTCTGGTTGTAAGTCTGGATCGCAGGGTTTGGTGCTTCCATCATTCCACCACGGGGAGTAACTTTCTGGATTACAAGACCGCGCTCTTTGATGTTTTCCTGTGAGTTTGCCAAAAGATCTAACTGGGTCACATATCGGTCAAGGGTCGAGCGATACAAAAAGTTTGTGTCGCAGTTTGCTTCTTTGGCCGCTTGCTCAATCTCTTTCAGCTCGTCCTTGTACTTTTTCCGCGCAGGGCTTTGTTGTGCAGCTCTTGCC
>ERZ1035014.595-NODE-595-length-15441-cov-7.539581_pt1 | contig 15441 bp, 15 predicted proteins | sample MGYA00520620_ERZ1035014 | MGnify/ENA primary metagenome ERZ1035014 (study PRJEB33766, sample SAMN09781744) | gut metagenome | biome: gut microbiome | host: Homo sapiens | place: Madagascar | study: EMG produced TPA metagenomics assembly of the PRJNA485056 data set...
AGCGAGTCTCTACAAAGCAGTCCATCGGCAACACGATTTTCCGCCGCCAGCTCAATGGACGCGCCTACGGCAGCGATCCGGATGTATTCTTTTTACGGGAGGAAAACTGCAAGTTGACCACGCAGCAAAAGGACCAGCTTGCCACGGTCAACGCGTTGTTCAGCGGCATTTTGCTGACGTCCGACATGCCCAGCCGTTACACCCTCGAAATGCGCGAACAATACGCGGCATTGCGCGACCTATCCGCCCACGCTGAAAATATCTGCGTCGATGCTGACCACGACATCTGTATACGATACACCCTGCATGGGCAAGAAAAGACACTTGTACTGGAAAAGAAGAAATTGTAAATCTGCGGAAAATGTGAAAATTGCAAAACCTACTTGACAAATAGGTAAGCTTGCGGTTTGCTATACTCGAATTTAACAATTTAAACCAATGAAGCGGAGATGACGGCGCACCATGCCCGTACAGAGAGCCTGTGATGCTGAGAGTCAGGCCGGAAACGGAGCGCCAAATGGACCGCCGAGGGTGCAGTCAAATGTGGGCGACCGCAAAGTATTCTGCAACGTGGGGCATACGTCAGTTGCCGGGGATGTGTTGGCATCCCGCTAAGCGCATGGGCGGCAAGGCCCATGAACCAGGGTGGCACCGCGAAGAATTTTCGTCCCTGGCAGAAAGAGAAATCTTTCTGCCAGGGACATTTTGTTTTTGCAAGGGGGAAGGGAAGATGAAATTTTCACCGCCGGTCGAAGAAGTCAAGGTCCTCACGGCCCGGGGCGAGTACAAGGTCGCGCCCATCAGCTGCGAGATCTTGTCGGACATCTGCACGCCCATCAAGGCAATGCAGATACTCAAAAACATTTCGACACACTGCTACCTGCTGGAATCCGCCCAGGCCAACGAAAAGTGGGGCCGCTACACGTTTTTGGGCTATGACCCCAAGATGGAGATAACGTGCGTGAACGGAACCTTGCGCGCCGGGGACGTGACCCTGCATACCGACGACCCCTCGGCGGTGCTGCGGGACATTCTGGCCCGGTACAAAAGCCCGCATCTGCCCGGCCTGCCAACGTTTACCGGCGGTCTTGTCGGCTACTTCTCCTATGATTACCTCGGTTACCGCGAACCGAAGGCCCGCACTGACGCTCAGGATACCGAGAACTTTAAAGATGTAGATTTGATGCTGTTTGACAAGGTCATCGCCTTTGACAATCTGCGATAGAAAATCATCCTGATTGCAAATATGCCGCTGGATGCCGTACAGACAAACTACAACAAGGCCACGCGGGAATTGCAGCAGATGGCCGACCTGCTGCGTCACGGCACCAAAAAGCAGGAACCGCCCGGCAAACTGCTGGGTGAGTTTACACCGCTCTTCGACCGCGCTGCCTACTGCGCGATGGTCGAGCGAGCACGGCATCATATTTACGAGGGCGACATCTTCCAGATCGTGCTCTCTAACCGGCTGTCCGCGCCGTTTGATGGCAGCCTGCTGGGCACCTACCGAATGCTGCGCACCATCAACCCGTCGCCCTATATGTTCTACTTTTCTGGCACTGACGTCGATGTCGCGGGTGCGTCGCCAGAAACCATCGTCAAGCTCGAGGACGGCGTGCTGCACACCTTCCCGCTGGCGGGCACGCGGCCCCGGGGCAGGAGGTGGAGTACGGAGATACGATAGGGGAAATACTCGATCCGTTCACAGCGGAGATCGTAGCCCCGGTGACTGCCACCACCAGCGGGCTTGTATTCTTCGCCATTGATAAGCCGCTTGTGCTGGAACATGAAGTGGCATTTAAACTGATCCGCAGGCTACACGCCTGAGAGGGGGAGTAAAGCAACCGGCCACGGTTGAGCCTCTTCTTACCGCAGCATATACAGGGGTGAACCGAGTTCGCCCGCCAACCTGATGCAGCAGCTCCGCGCTTCCGGTAGCGGTACGGATCTGTCATCCGCATCACCTTGCAATGATAAAAAATGGGCGGCCGATACCATGTATCGGCCGCCGTTGCTTTTTAGTGTCGTCAAAAATGGGTTTCAGGGTGTCCCTGAACGATACAAATGGGTCCCACATGCAATGCTTGCTAACCTTCGCTCCCGCGCCGGTTATCCCCTTCGGGGGGAGGGGCACTGCTGACAGGGGTGCGGTTGCGCTTGGCAATATACAGGGGATACGGGTACAACTTTTTATTCTTCCTTATCAAAATCAGTACTTTGTTTTATCAAGCTGTGATATAATAGGTTCAAACAACCTTTGTGCCGTTTTCTGAGGAGGTGCAACAACGCATGCCGTTACAAATTGTTCGAAACGATATAACGAGGATGGCCGTCGATGCCATCGTAAATGCTGCCAATAGTTCGTTGCTTGGTGGTGGGGGAGTCGATGGCTGCATCCATCGTGCTGCTGGTCCAGAACTTCTGGCCGAATGCCGAACGCTGCACGGATGCAAAACTGGTGATGCGAAAATCACAAAAGGATATCGACTGCCCTGCAAATACATCATACATGCAGTGGGTCCAGTCTGGAATGGCGGACATAGTGGGGAAGAACAAGTGCTGATTTCCTGCTATCAGCGATCCTTAGAACTTGCTAAAGAGTATGGCTGTGAGTCGATTGCTTTTCCTTTGATTTCGTCCGGCATATACGGCTATCCAAAAGACAAAGCTCTCAAAATCGCTACAGATACCATCACTGCATTCTTGGAAAATAACGATATACAGGCCTACATTGTAGTATTCGATAAGCGCGCATATCAAATAAGCAGCAAATAGATGCTTTTAAGATCTATGTGTCGGACACAGGACGACTTTGCGCCAAAAGCCTGCGGGTGTACATGGACACCTACCATCCGGCTTATGCTGTTAAGCTGAGCGCCAAAAACTTCGGCATGGAGGATAACAAAAAAATCGTACCACTGTACGCGGTATTTTGCCTGTGACAATAGAACCCCTTGGCAAAACCTGTATGCGGGTGCGTTGGCTGCGTGGCTGCCTGCGACATTTTTCTTGTCATTTCAAAAAATGGTAGTAAAATAAAGGTATGCTGTCTGAAGAGCACCCCGTATTCTCTGTGATGCGAAGATGCGTTTTTTGACACACAGACAGCGTGACAGAAATTGAGGAGGGGCTACGCCATGGAAATCGGCCAAAAAGTCAAAATCATCTCAGACAGTACCTGCGATCTTTCACAGGAGCTGACGGAAAAGTACGATATCGATATTCTGCCGCTGCATATCCTGCTGGGCGAAAACGAGTTCCGGGACGGCAAAGATACCACACCCGATCGCATTTTTGCGTGGGCGGATGCAAACAAGGCAACGCCGAAAACCTCTGCGCCGTCTCTGGAAGATGCCAAAGCGCTGCTGCAGCCGTATGTTGAGGCCGGCCGTGAGGTGATCTGCTTTTCAATCTCCGGCAGCATGTCCACCTCCGGCAATGTCATGCGCCTTGCCGCCGAGGAGCTGGATGCCGCCGCGCAGGTCACGATCATCGACTCCGAGAATCTCTCTACCGGGATCGGACTTCTTGTGTTGGAAGCTGCCATCATGGCAGAGCAGGGGCATACGGCGGCAGAGATCACCGCTGCCGTCAGGAAACTCATCCCGAAGGTACGGGCAAGCTTTGTCGTTGATACATTGGTATACCTGTGGCGAGGCGGGCGATGCAATGCCGTTGCCGCTTTGGCAGGCAGTGCGCTGCGGCTGCACCCCAAGATCGTGGTGGAAAACGGCGCCATGCGGGCAACAAAGAAGTACCGCGGGAAAATCGACAATGTGATCATGGCCTATGTGAAGGACATGGAAGCTGACCTGAAGGCAGCCCGACCGGAGAGGGTCTTTATTACCCACTCCGGCTGCAGCCGTGAGGTAGTGGGGGAAGTACGCTCTTATCTGAAAGAGCTTAATGTATTCTGTGAGATCCTTGAAACAAGAGCCGGCGGCGTGATTTCCAGCCACTGCGGCCCGGGCACGCTCGGGGTGCTGTTCATAGCAAAGTGATGTAGCGCGCGTGCTGTTGCCGAATTCCGAATCTTAACAATGCCGGCACAGTAAGCAACGCGGATGATCAATCGTATAAATGCACCAAATTTGAATAAGGCGTAAAGGACAAGAAGGATGGCCGATTCTCTGATGACCTGCACCCCCTACGGTATCAATACCCATCGCCTGATCGTGCAGGCCAGACGAGTAGCTTATAACGGCGAGGATGACGCGCCAGCCAAGACTGTACAAGCGGTCATTCATTATACAGTGCGGTCTTTCAAACGCGCTTACACACTGTACATCGGTGCCGCTGTAATACTCTTTCTGGTGGTGGTTCTTTTCCGCCGCGGACAGAGAAAACGCAAGACCCATAAGAAGTAAAACAGAAAGAAACGGTCAACCGCCGCACCTCGCTCGCCGTATCGGCACTTAGCATTATGCGGCATTGCCAAAAAAAATGAGGTACCCCCTTTTAGCCAAACTGCTTAAAGGAGGTACCTCATTTTTTAGGCAAAAGCGCCGTACAATTAGATGTTCCGGATGCGGTGTCCGGCCGGGTGGCTGAGGCGGAGACTGAGGTTATCGATAATGCCGGGGCGGTTGCGGAGAATAACGCATAAATAAAGACGCGAATCGGAAAAAGCAAAGCAGCTTCCGCTTTGCTTTTTCTATTAATGCTGAATATCAATCGGTCAGAAGATCCATAGCCCTTTGAGCGACTACTTTCTCAATTAGCTTTAGTCTTTCGTTCGGCAAATTGTAACGGGGATGCTTCTTGAAATGGAAAGTTAGCAAATGCCGAAGCCCCTCTTTGTGCGCAGAGGTTAGTACTTGTTTTGCAGTACCCACATAGTCATCATAAACGCAGGGGAAGAGGGTGTCAGCGTATGATTTAAGTGTCTCTACAGACGACAAATCATCAGATCCTGCGTAGTTGAACAACGAATTCCCATGATCAAACAGAGGCGCCGGAGCAACAATTTGGTTTGTCTTGTTGTCTACGAGAAATCCGAAATTACCGAAATGTCGATCAGTATTAAAGATCAGTGCGTCCAGAATGAGCATGTCATCCATGGCTTGCTCAAATTCATGCCCTAAGTGGTGATAGTATTCTCGTACCGCATTCATGCCACCGGACGAGACAACATGTCCGACGGGTAAAAAGGCATAGTCTTTATTGGTAAAGAGATCGCAGGTAGAACAAAGAACGCCTTTCCATTTAGACAATCCATATGGAATTGCTTTAATGCCCATAGCCTGCGCAACCTGGTAAGCATAGAATTCAGAGTAAGGTTCATTTCCAGTGTTGGAAGCGCCTGATGTGCCGCCTTTGTATAATTTTATTGTACCATTTTCACGGCGCCAGCATTTTGGAAGCATACCATTGGTAGTGAACTCCGGGCAAGAAGCCAGAGAGGTACGAACTGAACTACCATAGCCGGTAAAAGCAATTAGAGCCAAAACTCGGCTGAATCTGTTATCGTATAGATTATAGTCTGCAAATTTTCCAGAAAACCCTTCTTCAACTACCCAATAGCAGTCGTTTAAGGAAAGGCCTTTAGAAACTTTAATGATATTGAGCGGCCGGTTTAAATTCAATCCGCACTTGCTAAGGAAATTGCGCACATAGGCGCGGTTTTTTGGAATGGTACGATGCCGCAGCCATCTTGAGACGCCTTCTGCAGTGACATCCAAGTCTAAGGGCAATAGATTGCGCTGGGCATTGTTTACCCAAAGAATCTCAATCTCAGGATACGATGTGTCTTCAGTTGCGGAGAAGCGCAGTAAGGGAGTATCGAATTGTCTGATTTCATAATTCATATAGATACCTCCTTGCTACAATCCTCACAAGAATTTGTGCGATAATATGTAATGTAAGCGTGTACACATTTTATCATAAATAGAACAAAAGCGCAACAAGACTTTACCCATGCGTAGACAACGGTCACAGCGTTTAGCCATAAAAATTAAGGCTTCAAATTCACTGCCAGCCTTGCTGGCAGCGGTTGTAATGATGTTTTGAAAATTTGGCGACTGGTGTTGTACAATAAAAGTTGACATAGGGAACTCAAAGAGCCAATATAAGGAGAAACAGGAGGCAAGAAAAGATGGCTCGGAATCAACGGAAATACAACACGGGATATAAGGTGCAGGCTGTAAAGCTGTCGAACGAAATAGGATCATCGAAAGCGGCGGTCGAATTGGGGCGCTTGGACATCGGAGGCGGAGCGCATACACCGCAAGCTCTGCGTCAAAAATTTGGACATTGCTATGATCAACAAGTTCTATGACCTGGCCACGATGCAGCCCGCCCTGCCCGAGACGATCCAGAGCCATTACGAGGCGCTGGACCATCACGCGTCGGAGTGCATCGGCTGCCGCGCCTGCGAACCGTGGTGCCCCTTTGGGGCGAAGATCGCCGGGCGGATGAGCAAGGCGAGCGCGGTATTTGGAAAATAAAAAAGGGCATCCCCCGAGCGTTGGAAAATGCCATTTTTATATAGCAGAGTAGGAACCGGGCACGCCCGGGCCCCTACAATCTTCCGGAAGGTGTGTGCCGATTTGCGGGGCGTCGAGGACGCCGCCCCCTTACTTACAACTTCCACCTCGCAGCCGCTTTGCGTCCGCCGACAAATTTGGCGTAAATGCCGAGCTGGACGATCTGGCCGTGGCCCCATACAGAATGACGATGGGCGCATCCTTCAGCATGGCGCGGGCAATCGAAATACGCTGCTTCTCGCCGCCGGAAAGGCTTGCGCCGCCTTCGCCAATGACCGTGTTGTAGCCGTCGGGCAGGGCCGTGATAAAGTCGTCGCAGCGGGCATTCTTCGCGGCAGCCACGATCTGCTCATGGGGCACGTCGTAGCCACCAATCTTCACGCTGCCACGCTGGGCGCGGCCATGTGGGTGGCCCTGGGGGAGAAATCCCTCCGGCCGCTTACGGCGTCTACTTCCCTTTAACAAGGGAAGCTTTAATGGTGCCCCCCGCAATGCCCTTTGGCAGCCTCTGGGTTGTGTACCAGCTTCCCGGCCAACAGGGCCAGCACGGCCTGGTCGGCGCTGCCGGTCGCCCCGGCAAACAAGCGGATGCCTGCCCCGGCCAGGGCACTGACCGCGCCGCCGCCGATGCCGCCGCAGATGACCGTGTTTACGCCCTGGCGCTGCAAATAGCTGACCATGGCGCTGTGGCCGCTGGCTGTGGCATCCACAACGGCGGTGTCTAATATCATGCCGCTTTCGACAGTGTACAGTTTAAATTGTGCGGCGTGGCCAAAATGCTGGTAGACCTGGCCGTCAGCATAGGTGACTGCGATTTTCATGGTGATTCTCCTTTGTCAACAAAAAAGCCGCATCTTCCGACGCGGCCCCAACACTTCTATTATACCACGCACACCGCTGCCGCGCAAGGGCCGAACCTGCACAAATCTGACGCCGCAACGTTGTGAACTCTGCGAATGGACGCACAGCCGGGGGTGTGATATAGTATAGTCACAGAAAGAAAACAGCCGGAGATAAGGAACTAAAAGTTCCAAGCGCCGGTCGGATTTCGGAAGGAAGGAGGCTCAAGTCCAATGGCAAACTTTAAAGATCCTATTTATCACCGGCGGGCCTGGGTCGCCTATAAGTGCTGAACAAACCGCATCCGAAGCCGCAAGTCATAACTTGTAAAAGATTGAAAAAATATGATGCACGGTAGGTTGGCACTTTGTTAGAGAGACCCAGGGGCCGTCACAAAAAGACCCTTGACACATATATATCAGGAGAGGGGCGGTACAGATATGACCGCAGAAACACCACCCGACTAAGCAAGTGGAACTTTACCTGATACCATAGGAGATACTCCAATGTACTGAGTTAAAAGACCGCAACCAACGATAAAGGGTATGAGGCTTATGACTCCAATCATTTAACATCCCCGGGGCGAACGAGAAAAGTTCGCCCCGGTTTTTTGTTTGCGGAAAATATGCTATAATACCCCCAAAGGGGGCTATACCATGCTGCATATCTACTACGGCGACGGCAAGGGCAAGACCACCGCCGCCATGGGGCTGGCGCTGCGGGCGCTGGGCCATGAAAAACACGTGACGATTCTGCAATTTTTAAAGGACGGTTCCAGCGGCGAAATCGCACTGCTGCGCCGCTGCGGGGCCGACGTCCACGCCTGCCCGAACGCGAAATTCACCTGGCTGATGACAGACGCCGAGAAGGCCGAAGCCAGGGAGCACAACAACGCTGCCCTGCGCACCGCGCTGGCCGCGCCGTTTGACCTGCTGGTCCTCGACGAAGCCTGCGCCGCCTGCCGCACTGGCTTGGTGGACGAGAGCCTGTTACAGCAGGCCGCCGCGCTGGCAGGGCAGGGGAGAGAGGTGGTTTTCACCGGCCGCAATCCCGCTGCCTGGATGCTGGAACAGGCTGACTACGCGACCGAGATGCGCGCCGAGAAACACCCATATAGTAAAGGCGTGGTAGCGAGAGAAGGGGTTGAATTTTAAAGACTCCCTTTGACAAGGACGGTTTTTTCTTTCTTTTGTGTACTCTGCACAAAGAATGCTCCTTGCTTTTGTAGCTGCAAAACCGAATTTCGCAGAAAAACGACCGAATTTCGCAAAGTGTTGCAGTAGTGTTACTACATCGTGTACAATGGCGTTGTACCGTTAAAAATAAAAACAAGGAGAGAATCATGGACGAAATCAAAGCCCAAAAGAAAGCGCTGAAAAAGGCATACAAAAAGGCCAAGCGTAAGACCGTCCTGGGGTGGAAGATCCTGACGATCCTCTGCGCCATCCTCATGGTCATTTTCATCCCCCTGTGTAACATCTTGAATACCTTCGACAACACAGTTGCGGCGTTTGTCGGCGGCACGTTCTGGAAACTGGAAAACGAGGATCCCAACGCACAGTACTTTACCACCGACTTTTCCTCGCCGGAAGAGATGGTCGACTACGGTTTGACCGTCGCCCAGCAGGTCGAGGCTGAGGGCGCGGCCCTGCTGATGAACAACGGCGCGCTGCCCCTGGCCAAGGACGCGAAGGTCAGCACCTTCTCCTCCTCCAGCGTCAACCTCGTCTACGGCGGCACCGGCTCCGGCAATATCGATGCCTCGACCGCCGACACCCTGCGCACCGCGCTGGAAAAGGTCGGCGTCACCGTCAACCCTACGCTGTGGGATTTCTACACCACCGGCGCAGGCAAGGATTACACCCGCGCCAATGGCGGTACGGTATCCACCGCCAGCGCCACCACGGCGGAAGTGCCCTGGGACGTCTACACCGATGATGTAAAGTCCAGCGTCGCTCAGTACGGCGACGCAGCCATCGTCACTCTCTCCCGCGTCGGCGGCGAGGGTGCGGACCTGAGCTACGGCGAGGTCAACTACCTGGCACTGGACGACAACGAGAAATCTATGCTGGAAAACCTCGCCTCCATGAAGAAAAACGGCGAGATCAAGAGCATCATCGTCCTCATCAACTCCGCTAACGCCTTGCAGGTCGACTTCCTGAAGAACAACGACTACGACGTGGACGCCGAGCTCTGGATCGGCGACGTGGGCATCTCCGGCATCAACGCCGTTGCCCAGATTCTGGTCGGCGACGTCAACCCCTCCGGCAGTCTGGTCGATACCTACTGCTATGACAATTACAGCGCCCCCGCTATGTGGAATTTCACCCCCAGCGTCTACGACGGCTATGTCGAGGGCGGCGATGTGCCTGCCAAGGGCAGCACCTACATGATCTACCAGGAGGGCATCTATGTAGGCTACAAGTACTACGAGACGCGCTATGAGGATTACGTCATGGGCGCGGGTAACGCGGGCGACTACGCCTACGGCGACATTGTGGCTTACCCCTTCGGCTATGGTCTGAGCTACACCGATTTCAAGTTCAGCGATATGACCGTCAACTACAACGACGCGCTGGACGTTTATACCGTCGCTGTCAAGGTCACGAACACCGGCGCAGTCGCGGGCAAGCGCACCGTGCAGCTCTACGTGCAGAGCCCCTACACCGACTACGACAAGCAGAACGGCGTCGAGAAGGCCGCCGTCGCCCTGGTCGGCTTCGGCAAGACGGGCGAACTGGCCCCCGGCACCTCCGAGATTGTCACCATGAACGTCAACAAGCGCGATATCGCCAGCTATGACACCTACGGCGCGGGCACCTACATTCTGGATGCCGGCGACTACTATTTCACTGCCGCCAACGACGCCCACGAGGCCGTGAACAACATCCTGGCTGCCAAAGGCTACACGGTGGCTTCCACCAACGGCAAGATGACCGCCGACGGCGACGCCGACCTGACCTATGCGTGGACTGAGGACAAGCTCGACACCACGACCTACTCTGTCAGTGAGAACGGCACCGCTATCACCAACCAGCTGTCCTGCGCCGACCCGAACCTGTACGACGGCGAGGACAACACTGTGACCTGGCTGAGCCGCAGCGACTGGAACGGTACCCTGCCCACCGAGACCGTCAAGCTGGCCCTGACCGAGCAGCTGAAGAAAGACCTGCAGGATATCCGCTACGACCCCGCCGACTACGAGGCCGTGAACCTGCCTGCCATGGGCAAGAACAACGGCGTCACCCTGTATGACATGATCGGCCTCGACTACGACGACCCGAAGTGGGACGACCTGCTGGACAACCTGACCTTCGACGAGATGAACACCCTCATTGGCGATGCGTTCCACTGGACGATGCCGGTCAAGAGCATCGAGGCACCCGGCACCCGCGATGAGAACGGCCCCCAGGGCCTGACCGCCAGCCTGCTGGGCAGCGGTGCTACCCAGCTGACTGCCACGGCCTTTACGTCTGAGGACGTCATGGCTGCGACCTTCAACACCGACCTGATGACTGCGGTCGGCACGATCATCGGCAACAACTGCCTGAGCGCCAACATTGCCTGCCTGTACGGCCCGGGCAACAACATCCACCGCACCCCTTACGGCGGCCGCAACTTTGAGTATTACTCCGAGGACGGCTTCCTCTCCGGTATGATGAGCGCCTACGAGGTCGCCGCCATCCAGGCAAAGGGCGTTCACGTCGTTATGAAGCACTTTGCGCTGAACGACTGCGAGCAGGATCGCATCGGTCTGGGCGTCTGGATCAACGAGCAGGCTGCCCGCGAAGTCTACCTGAAAGCCTTCCAAGCTCCCATCGAGGTGGGCAACGGCAACGGCGTTATGATTGCTTACACCCGCTGGGGCGCGGTCTGGTCCGGCGGCAACGCGGGCTTGGTCAACGGCATCCTGCGCGGCGAGTGGGGCTGCGACGGCATGGTCATTACCGACAACGTGCTGAACGTCTACGTCAACGGCCCGGACGGCGTGCTGGCGGGCGTGTCCATCTACGACGCTATGATGCCCTATGTCACCGACAAACTGCCTGAGTACAAGAACGACGGTGTCATCGTCAGCGCCATGCGTGAGGCCTGCCATCACAACCTGTACGCCATCGCCAACAGCTGCGGTATGAACGGTGTCGGCGCAAACACGACGATTAAGCTGACCCGCCCGACGGTTATTACGATGGTCATTATCATCACCTGCGCGGCAGCGTTCTTCTGCCTGCTGGGCATCGTGCTGTGGATCTTCGGCATAAAAAAACTGCGCAAGACCGAAGAATACAAGGCATACAAGGGCTTTTTGAAAGACCAGAAGGCCGCGAAAAAAGCGTAATCCGCGCTGAATAGCGCAGAAAAACACCACCCGAGGGGATTGAACCCTTCAGGTGGTGTTTTTGTTACAGCTGTGCCTGCTTCGCCAGCTTCCGGTTCCACCACACGTAGAAACAGACACAGAGCAGCACGCCTACCCCTGTCGAGACAGGTGCGGCAATGCCGATGTTCGTCAAGTTCGCGTTGGGCTGGATGCTCATGTAATAGGCCAGCGGCAGGCGCACCAGCAGCGTTTGGATGATGCCCTGCGCCATCGTGAATACGGTCTGATTGTTGCCGTTAAAGTAACCCAGCATCGTGAAAAGAATCGCTGTTCCGATGGTTTCCGGTGCAAACCCCTTCAAATAGGCAAAGGCGTTTGCCACGACCGCCGCGTTCTTGGTGAACAGCCCGGCCAGCACATCACCCTTCCAGAACACCAGCGCAAACACCGCGCAGCCGATGACCAGCCCGATGCCAAGGCCGGTGTACATCGACTGCTTGGCCCGCCTCTGGTTGCCCGCGCCGACGTTCTGTGCCACGAAGGACGCCATCGACTGCATGAGCGCACTGGGGATGAGCATGGCAAAATTGACGATTTTGCACGCGACACCGTACCCGGACGATGCCTCCAGTCCAAGTCGATTGACGAAGGCACAGAGTGCCAAAAAGGAGAACTGGGTCAAAAATTCCTGCAAAGCCAGCGGCAACCCGATGGACAAAAACTTGCGGCACTGGGGATTCAGCCGCACGTCGGCTCGGCGCACCGTGAAAGACAGGTCCTTCCTCCGCAGCATGACCAGCGCACAGACGACACTGACGGCCTGGGCCAGCACGGTAGCCAGTGCCGCGCCCGCCGCGTCCAGGCCGAACCCGGCCACGAGTACAAGGTCACCCACGATGTTGACGATGCAGGCGACGAGAACGAAAATCAGCGGCGAACGGCTGTCGCCCAGGCCACGGAACGCAGCGGACAATAAATTGTACGCCACAATAAAGAAAATGCCGCACCCGCAGATGCGCACGTAGTTCACGGTCTGGCCCAGCGCGGCCTCGGGGGCCTGCATCAGTACGGCGATGGGCTGCGCAAACACGACCATGACGACGAACAGCACGGCGGCCAGAATCGAGAAAACGAACGCGGCACCGCCCAAAACAGCGCCGATTTGTTCGGGGTGCTTCTCGCCGAGGTAGCGCCCGATGACCACGGTCACGCCCATGGCAAGCTGCGTGACAACGAAAGTGACGAGGGTGAGGACCTGGCTGCCGGTGGATACGCCGGACAGGCCCGCCGTGGTGCCAAAATGTCCGACGACGAGCAGATCGACCGCGCCGTAGGCGGCCTGCAGGACCAGCGCACCCAGAATGGGCAGCATGAACAGGGTCAGCTTGTGCAGGATGTTCCCCTGGGTAAAATCAGATTTATTGCTTACCAACGTTATTTCTCCTTTCGGCTAAGACCTGATACAGCGTCTCGATGGTGCGAATCATGCAGGCGGCATCTTCCTCCGGGATGTCCCGCAAGGCAGGTAAAAGCTCGGAAAAGTACTGTGTATCGTACTTATCCCACAGCTGGCGGCCCGCTTCGGTGGCGGTGATGTAGGTGACGCGGCCGTCGTCGGGGCTGGCCGATTTGGTCAGGTAGCCTTTAGCCTCCATCTCCTTGACGGTACGGGTCACGCCGGGCCGTGGCAGGCCCAGCGCGTCGCTGATGTCGGACACACGCACAGGCCCGCCCGCCGCTTCCAGCGTGTGGACAGTGTCCAGAACATGAATATACGACGGCAGAACGTCTTTTGGCAGCGGCGGCATCATGTCGCACGCCCGCTTGCCCAAACGGCACGCGTCGATCATTTGCTTGATGAGCTTGACGGTCATAGGGGGGGCTCCTTCTGTGTAGATTGATGATTACCAAAGGTAATTACCAAAGATAATTATAGACGGCGTTTTCGATTTGTCAAGAGGCAGTTGACATTTTGTCGTGGGTAGGCATACTTGAGCTAGATAACGCTAACTGTGTAGAGCGTTGCAGGCGATGGCATGATGAAGATGCCCATCGTCAAAATGGAGCTTGGGGCCGTATAAAATCAACTGCATTTCCCCTCGAGAAAATCCCAATAAGCATTGACAAAATAAGGCGCAATTTGTATTATAATAGGTAAAGAGAATTTCCAGAAAGGGCGGGAAAATGACATGGCTTTTTTTGATGATCTGAGCAAGAAAATCACCGATGCCAGCACGAAAACGATCCAGAAGGGCAAGGACCTGACGGACGTCGCGCGGCTCAACTCGCAGATTTCGGCGGAGGAAAACCGCATCAATACGCTGTACGGCATGATCGGCAAGCAGTACATGGAGTTGCACCGCAAGGACGCCGAGGATGCCTTTGCGGGGCTGGTCGCCTCTGTGGCCGAGGCTGAACAAAATATCGCGGCCTGCCGTGCAAAAATCACGGAACTGCGCGCCGTGCCCCACTGCCCGAACTGCGGTGCCGAGCTGGTCAAGGGCGCTGCGTTCTGCGGCATCTGCGGTACACCCATCCCCGCTGCTCCGGCCCCTGCGCCGGTGGCTGTGCCCGTCCCGCAGCAGCCTGTCCAGGCCGCCCCGGTGGCCCCGGCACCCGCTGTCCCGGTGGAAGCACCGACGACTCCGGTACAGTCCGCCCCTGCGGCCCTGGCTGTCAAATTTTGCCCCAACTGCGGCGTAAAAATGCCCGCCGATGCGCAGTTCTGCGCCGAGTGCGGCACCCGCTTCTAAGCTAGAGAAAAGAGGAAAATAACGATGCAAAAAGCAAAATTGGGCATTTCGGTGGGCCTGCTGGGCGCCGCCATCTACCTGACCGCCCTGTCTGGCAGCCTGCTGGGCCTGCTGGTGCTGGCCGGTTACGTGCTGTTGGTCGAGGATAACCAGTGGCTGCGCCTGTCCGCTGTCAAGGCGATGGCCGTCTACCTGTTCTTTACCTTTGTCATTCAGGCCGTGGGCTATGTGCCGGACGTGCTGGGCATCATCAGCGACGCTGGCAATCTGTTCAACGCCTACATCAGCGTGCCTGTGCTGAACGATATTGTGACCCTGGTCAAAGATCTGATTTACTTGGCCGAGAAGATCTTCCTGATGGTTTTGGGCGTGAAAGCGCTGAACCAGGGCACCGTGGCGGTTCCCTTCGTGGACAAGCTGGTCGTCAAGTACCTGTAAGCCGCCTTTACTTACGCCATTCATTATATCCATATCCATCCATCATCCGGGCCGTTTCAAATTCCTGGGCAGCCCGGGAAAGCGTCCGTTGACCTGCATCCAGCTGGGAAGATCGCCTGCCACGCAGGACAACGATCTTGCCGAGGGGCAGGGCAGCGGGCGTTTTTTGTTTTGAGAATCCGTAGGGGCGCACCTGTGTGTGCGCCCGGTTCCCGGGGCGTCGGGGGACGCCGACCCCTACATATGTGCGCCCGGAAAATTGTATTGATAAAAGGGGAGACCGTTATGTTCTGTGGAAATTGTGGCAAGCCGATTGCCTATGCCAATGCGAAATTCTGCCCGGCCTGCGGTGCGCCGGTGCGCGTCCAGCCCGACGCGGCCAATGAGCCGCCCAAGGTGCCCGTGCCCCCGCGCCCGGAAGAGCCGGAAACGCCCGCCGCGCCGGTAGTTGAACCGACCCCGGCAACCGTAGGACAGGATGCCCCTATCCCGCCGCAGCCTGCCGAAACCGCTCCGGAAAAACCGCAGGCTGCCACCGTGTCTGAACCAGAATACCCGGACGACGACGCGACCCGCATTGTGACCCCAGCCCCAGAAACCAACG
>ERZ1035014.597-NODE-597-length-15433-cov-12.206659_pt1 | contig 15433 bp, 15 predicted proteins | sample MGYA00520620_ERZ1035014 | MGnify/ENA primary metagenome ERZ1035014 (study PRJEB33766, sample SAMN09781744) | gut metagenome | biome: gut microbiome | host: Homo sapiens | place: Madagascar | study: EMG produced TPA metagenomics assembly of the PRJNA485056 data...
AGATCAGTGCACTCGCCTCCGCTCCGGATGGAACGACCGCAAACAGCCAGTTTTTCCGGTTATGTTCTGCAGAACATAACCGGAAGAATTGGGTTCTGATCGATTCGGTAAACGGAGCGAAGGCAAGCGCGATTGTATATTCGGTCGTCGAAACAGCCCGTCAGAATGGTCTGAACTGTTACCGGTACTTTGAACATCTTCTCACAGAACTTCCGAAATTTGCTGATGAAAACGGAAATATAGATCCGGGCAGACTGGACCCACTGCTCCCGTGGTCGGATAAACTGCCTGAGCTGTGCCGGGCTCCCCGCCGCTGAAATATCAGCGGCGTTTTCTTTTGTCCTGTCTGGCGCATGGTTTGACGTTTACCAACAATGCGTTAAAGGTCATCGCCCTTACCACCCCGTCACCTGCAAGGGTACCGTCGGGCTGAGGACCGAAAATAGCGATCACTGCTTCGATCAATCTCTCCGCGAATGACAGCTCTGTGGCAGGCGTGGTTGTAATGGTAATAGCAGCAGCAACAGGGACGGATGTGAACAACGGCAGTCGGCAGAGTAAGGTGTACCACAAGAGGACGAATGTGTAGATGACCGTGACAATCTTACGCAGCCAGATGGAGCGAGTCGAAACGGTGAGGCCAAGCAGGATCAGGGCAGAGAAAATAATCACGCGTAAAACAAATATCACTCTCCCTTATCCCTCCCTTTTGAAAGATGAAAACTTTAATGCCTCATCTCGCCGAATTCCAGTATATCGGCAATGCGCTATTAGACGATCCATTCTTCCCGAACAGATCCCTTGTGTACACTTTCTCTTTCACATCGTCCAACTTATGATCATATCGATTTGCGATGATCACATCACTCCCCTTCTTGAACTTCTCCATCGTTGACCACAAGGCTTCCAAAAGAGCAACTTCTGTCATCACTTCCCTGCTTTTACAATCTCTGCCTGTTCCTTCAGCAGCGTCATCAGTGTTATATTGATACCCTAATTGCCCTTTTTCACCCTATCTTGGATTAACTTCTTCACAGCATCAAATAATTCTATCCTTAGCATCACCCCAATAATACAGTAAACTAAAACAGAAATACAAACAACAATAATAAGTTTTATCAGATTACCTGCCGCAATTCTCTGACTAAGAAAATATGAAAATAATATAGATACAATTGCTGCTATTGCCGTTTTCAACAGATCTTTTAGCGAAATCGAAATCATTCCGCATTTAAGATGTATATCGCACTCAGCCCAAAGCATCAATGCCGTGACCATTGCGGAGAGGCTGGTTGCAATTGCCAAACCGGCTATTCCCAAAAACCTGGAAAGGACAAGATTCATAACAATATTAATAGCTACTCCAATTGCTGAATTTCGCATAGGGATTTTCGTATTGGAATGCGCATAATAAAACCTTGAAAGCATTTCACGAATCCCAATAAAACAAAGTCCGGCGGCATAAAAGCAAAGTGCTATCGAGCTCATCTCTGATGCGGTTGCATCAAACGCCCCTCTACCGAACAGCGCATCCGTTATAAGTCTTCTAAAGACAATAAAGCCCCCTGTAATAGGCACTAACAATGTTAAAACATAGTTTAAGACCTTCTCTATTGCTTTTCTTGCGCCCTCTCCATCATTTAATGAAACTGCTTCTGTTATCTGAGGATAGAAAACTGTATTAATCGGATCCACAAGGCCGCCTTGCACAAACATTATTAGACTGTTTGCATAAGTCAAAGCAGATATTCCTCCAACAGCAACCTGAGAAGCAACTGTCCTGTCAACAAGTGTGTTTACCTGATTCACAGAAACGCCAAGAATAACTGGACCAATAAGTCCGAAAAACTTTTTTACATGCAAATCTTTCCAATTCAGATTTAGGTGTAATCTAAATCCCGTCCTATGAACTGGAACTACGAGAAACATCATTTGCACACCAACAGCAAGGCAACTCCCAATTGGTAAAAGCCAAAGATTTAGTTTCGCCCCAAGTGCTATGGAAGCCATAATACATAAGCTATTTGGAATTGCCGCGAATGCAGTAGGCCCATATACCTTATTCGCCTGAAAATAACTATTGTATATGTAAATAATGGTAGAGAAATAAAGACTTAGGACGCCAATCCTGGTGAACCAGACGGCATAACTTAAAGTATCTCCTGTGAAGCCTGATGCAAACACCTTTACCACTTGCGACGTAAATATCCAAATCAAAAAAATAACAGCTGTAGAAAAGAAAAGTACCATTGCAATCAATGTATTAGTAAAATAATCTGCTTTTCTCTTTCCTTCCTTGTTCAGAACTTGAAAGAATACAGGAATAAAACACGTCGTTAATCCCGTACCTACAAACTGAAAAATTGTTCCAGGAATACTTTGAGAAATCAAGTATGCATCAGAAATTCCTGTTGCGCCGAAATAATAAGAAAGTAAAAGCTCACGAAAAAATCCAAGTAATTTAGCAATCAATGTAAAAATAACAACGCTGCTAATTGCCTGCCCCACCTTTTTAGCATTCACTATTAAGCACCTGTCCCATAACCGCATTCCTCCTAAAGGCGATATGCAGATAAAACCAAAACACAATAACTGCCGCTATAAACGACAGATAAGTCCACGGTGATACAAACATGCCAAAAACAAAAAAGAAAATGCACTGCACAGCATAAAAAATAGAAAACCTTGGCAATGCTGAGCTATAAATCGTTTTTATTGACATACCAAGAAAAAGTCCATGCAGGGAAGTAAACACAAGTCCTCCAATGATCCCGAAATCTGAAACTACTCCTCGAAATGCCGTATACACATTACTGGATGTACCGTTTAAAGAAGTGTAGACTCCTTGAACTCTTTCCGCCAGCCCAAGTGCATCAGCAATGCCCAAATAAGTCATTCGGCCATCTGTTATAGTAGACGATCTGAAATAATCCGATAACCATATATCAAAAGATTGAACATTTCCGAAGGCATATACGATTATTTTCCTTAAAACAACTGATAATGTATAACTGCTTACTTCACCGATTCTCAACATCATTGAAAAAATAAGAATAACGAAAAGTAAGCTTATTAATATCAGGGTGATCATAACTGTCTTAAACTGGAATTTTACCCATTCTTTGTTTTTGTAATAATAAGAAATAAGGTAACTGATTACAAAGAGTGACCCCCCCGATTAATCCAGCCTTTGTATTATTTGTTAAAGTAACAAGTAAAATAGGAAATAAACTAACAGCACAAAGCATTTTTCTTAATTTCGAATCAGCATAGTTTATTGCGAATCCGCCGCAAATTGGTGCACTATAAGTTGCTATGTTAAGTAACTGAAGAATGCTATTGCTGGTTGATCCTCCACTATACCTCGCGACAGCAAAATCGTGATTCATTGAAGACAGTGAAGCAAGGCTCCCGAAATCCGACAAATGGAAACCATTGATTCTCAACTCGTACAACCATTTAACAAATGCCAAAACTATCAGCAAAACTAATATCTTCCAAGAGTTCTTGCTTACTGAGATGTTCATATGGTCATAGTCTCCAACCATATTTCTGTTGTTAATATTCTTTACACAATATCGCTTTCCGATACCATAAAATGTGCCAAACACATATAGCATAATAATGAGCCATATCAATCCATCATACTTCCATGTATACAAATTGATCGTTCCAATTAAAGAAACAAATATAAATATGAGCCAAAGAATAATGAGCAGGCAGCCAGCATCAAAGAAACTGTTCCGCATAAATTTTAGAAGGAACAGTAAAATGATGGATACCACCGTCAAAAGTATTACCGGTGTCATCATATCAACTCCTTTTTTGAAACATAGTCACTATTGAATAAAGGCTTCTTGTTAAAAACAAGAATAACCGAATTTCTTTTTGTTATGTTAATCCAAATTCCAAAAACGATAACCGCAAATATATATGATAAATACGTCCAGGGAGATATTATAAAGCCATAAACAAAAAAGAAAAACGTTGAGGCCATCACAAAGCACGGAATTGCTTTTATCCTATTTGTATTAAGAACAATTCCTTCACTTAATCCCGAGATAAATCCGATAATCGAAGTGAAGATAATCCCGCCAACTGTACCGTAATCCTGTATAACTCCTCTGAATGCTGTATACACATTGCTTGATGTTCCCTGAAGGCTTGTATATACTCCTTGGACTCTGGTCATAAATCCAAGACTATTTGATATTCCTAAAAAGGTCATCCCTCCATTTGTAAAAGAAGAATCATTCCAATAATTTGACATCCACACATCAAATGTCTGTACATTGCCAAACATATAAACGACCAATTTCCGCATTACAATTGAAAAAGTATGACCGCTTATCTCTCCAATCCTCAGCATCATTGACAGAACCATCAAAAATGCGAACCCTATGATTGCGATAACTACAATAAACACCGTTTTCGGCTTAACTCGAATCCCTTCTTTATTCTTTAAATAATAGGCTGTTATGAATCCTGCTACATAAAGAATCACTGCACCAATCAATGTTGCCTTTGTATTTACCGTTAGCGTTACTAAAAGTGCGGGTAATATGGAAATAATGCAACTCCATTTTTGCTTTTTTCTCTCAGAAAAGGGCAATGCGAAACCACCTATTAAAGGAGCCGCATATACTGCAATATTCAATATCTGTGTGATTGCGTTTTGATCAGCTCCATTGCTGTATCGAGCAACTGCAAATGAATTATTCATATTCGCAAGACTGCTTAGCGAAAAGAAGTCAGACAAATGGAACCCATTTATAGCTATTTCGTATATCCATTTAATGATCCCCAATACAATGAGAATATTTAAAAGCTCCCATCCTACGTTGGAAATACTATAATAGGAATACTGACCTTCCGATTGATCCACTGCATTTACCTTTAGAGTTAATTTCTTCCCGACATACCATGATCCAATAAGAAATAACATCATTATGTAAAGCCATATAATTCCCTTATAGTCCCACTCATAACCCCCAAGTGTACCTATATACGAAAAGATAATCTGAATCGACCAAAAAAGGATTATAAACGAAAGAATCCCGATTCCTCGTTGTGAGACTGCCTTTGATAAAAAGTAAAGGGTTGTCGAAATTAATATCATAATTATTAAATTTGACATTGTTATTCCCCTTTTTTCTTATGTTCGTAATAATATACCACTGATTTATGTGACTCTTTCTTTAAATTTACATTTGAAATCCGCATACTTCCGTCTTCTTTGTGATCTATAATAATGTCCTTTACATAGAACGTCGGTACGTCGGACAGATACGCTTTATTTCCAAGATAAACTTCCTCATAGAAAAGAAACATATTCTCATCATAAAACGGATATAGTTTCCTTGCTGCCGACGCCGAAACAATCAGAAAGCTGCCATGTGCGCTTCCTACTTTGATTCTGGATTTGTTAAATTTATCTGCATACTTTGCTGTTAATATTCTGGTGGCCTTCAGGACTGCAATTACGAAATAATCCGGTACTTTCCATTCGTGCTTGTCTCCCACATATTGCAGGTACTCAAGAAAATCACTGTGAAAAGCCCAGTGTGGATTCTGTAGTTTTCCCGTCCGAGCCACTATTTTAGGAGCGTATATTGCCGGAACAGCCGGCTTCAATAATGCTTTTGTATCAAACCGGCGAATTGTCGTATCCGGGTTGCAGATGATTAAATAATCAAACCCGAAATGGTCCAGTGCATATTTAACGCCCTCGTTATTACCATGACCGTATCCTTTATTATCCGTATTGATAATTGAGTAGCCATATTTTGACGCAATTTCTTTTGCCTGTTCTAATGTGGCATCATCGAAAAAGCTGTTTACCAGAATAACGTGTGCCTGTGATGGCAGTTTCTTCTGTATGGAATGTATCAAATCTATGACATCATCCATATTCCGGTATAGGAGCACCACAAACACATATTTATATTGTTCCATTCAAAATTACCTGTCTGAAATTTGTATAATTCTTTCCGCTGTTTCCGTATATCTGAATTCATGAACTATCGCATCATCAACACTCAGGTTTCCGATATTCAGGCATTTCCTTATCCCATCTGCAATCGATTCAATGCTCAAAACATTAACAAATGACACTCTATCCGAATAATCCATCAAAAATTCCACCTGCCCGCCGGTCACCGGACATATAATTTTACAGCCGGAAACCAAAGCTTCTGCGTATGTAAGGCCGTAGGACTCTGATTCACAGAGCGATATAAATGTGCCGCATTTCTTATACAGATTTGATACCCTATCATGTTCAACCCGGCCAAGAAATCTGGCATTCACTTTAATATCTTTTGCAAGTTTTTCGAGATTTTTCCTCTCCGGGCCATCCCCGGCAATAATCAGTTCATAAGACGATGATTCCAATAAAGCTGCCGCCTGGATCACTCTTTCAACATGCTTGCTTAGCGCAAGTCTGCCGACGAAGAGTATTCTTTTCAATTCTTCCGGACTACGTTCCGCTATAGGAGTAACTTTCTCAATAAACTCATCATCCACACCAAGATGTGCGACACCGTCCACAGAAGTATTCCAGATTCTCTGATTCACTGCCGCCGTAAAGTTACTGTTAGCAATTATGCAGTCGGCATACCCTGTCATCTGTTTCGTTAAGGCTGTGGCTGCCAGCGTCTTTGCAATCCCGTAGGACTGAATATTAAAGAACCCGTGAAGGAAATATATTTTCTTGCCTGTGTGAATTTTCTTTAATACCGTTCCATATTGCAGGGAGGCAATTGTCAGGTCGAACTTTTCTTTATTGACTGTCCCTCCAATCTCAGATTTCTTCATCTGCCTGATATCAAGCTGCCGATTTGCAGCCTGACCATCTTGTGACGAAAAAATCCGCACCTGGTGTCCCAGTTCTTGAAAGCCTTCTGCCAGCGCTTCATCGAAGGTGGCAACACCGCCAAAATACTTGTCGGTAATCACAGGTCCTATTATTGCTATTTTCATGCGTCCTCCCTGGCGTTTAGCCAGAGAAGACCTTCTTACATATCTTTCTGGCTATTTCATAATTAGCCGGGATGACATTGATGAGAACAAAAGCTTTAACTGTCCCATAGTCTGCTTTCAGAACTATTTCTGTGTACGGATTCTTTTTATATTGCAGACTTTGCAGTTTTTTCACTGCTCTTTGGTAAACTTTCTTATTATCGTTGACAGCAGCCATGCAGCACACCTGTATCAAGGTATAGATGAATCGATATTTGAAATACTCCTGAAGATCATCCTTATATGGAGTATCTTCAAGAAACTTCCGCTGTGCATTTGCCCGTTTGGCTACTTCAAGATAATAGTCAAGTTTTCCCTTATAGCTTCCGCTTACACTCGTATGTCCTACCCGGTAATTGTATAATTCCTTATCGATACAAACGATTTTTCTGGCATGAAGCAGAAGGTCGACATATATACTGTCGCTGTACACGGGCAGAAGGTCTGCCATGTGTATACGTTCTGCAAGATCGCGCCGGATCAGTTTGTTCCACGGCTGAGTGTTTCTCTCTATGAGATTCCAGTCGAGTTTTCCTTTGTATTCCTTGAACCATTTGGATTTTGTCGATACTGACTGCGGATAAAAAGAATAATTGCAGTAAACATAGTCTGCATCATTCTCCTCTGCCTCTTTCAGCATCGTTTCATACATATCCGGATTGATGAAATCGTCATCATCTAAATATGTTGTGTACCCCCCCCCGGTATTTTTAAGGCCGGTCTGCCGCGCAATTGCGATGCCACGGTTTTCTTGCGTGATAACCTTAAAATTCGGATATTTCGCAGAGAACTCTTCTAATATTTTCCCGGACGCATCCGTAGAACCGTCATTTATAGCAACGACCTCAAGCTGATCAAAGATCGTCTGATTGATCACAGACTGAAGGCATTGCTGTAAATACTGCTCCGCGTTATAAACCGGTATAATTACACTTATCTTGGGATTCATATGTTTCTACCTGCTATCAGTTGTTATGAAAAATATCCTTTGTGTAGACCTTATCTTCTACATCATCCAATGCCTTGTCATAGCGGTTTGCAATGATCACATCTGAGCCGTTCTTAAAGGCTTGAAGATCATTCACCACAAGGGAGCCAAAGAAGGTCTCTCCATCCTTTAATGTCGGCTCATAGATAATGACCGTTGCGCCCTTCGCCTTTATGCGCTTCATCACTCCCTGCACAGAAGACTGCCGGAAGTTATCGGAGTTTGACTTCATTGTGAGACGATAAACGCCGATAGTAATTGGACGCTCCTTTTCTGCATTCCACATGTTGCCGGAGCTGTAGCTGTAATATCCAGCCTTCTTCAATACCTGATCTGCGATAAAGTCCTTGCGTGTACGATTTGATTCGACAATCGCCTGAATCAGGTTCTCCGGAACGTCTGCATAATTTGCCAGGAGCTGTTTCGTATCCTTTGGCAGACAATATCCGCCGTAACCGAATGAAGGGTTATTGTAGAAATCACCTATGTGCGGATCCAGACAAACGCCTTTGATAATCTCCTTTGTCGAGAGTCCCTTTGTCTCGGCATATGTATCAAGTTCATTGAAATAAGAAACACGGAGAGCCAGATATGTATTGGCGAAAAGTTTTACCGCTTCCGCTTCTGTAAATCCCATGGGAAGAACCTGGACATCTTCTTTTAACGAAGCTTCTTTCAGAAGATCAGCAAAGGTTTCCGATGCCTTCACAACATCCGGATCTTTCTCATCCCAGCCAACGATGATGCGGGACGGATACAGATTATCGTAGAGCGTCTTTGACTCGCGGAGAAATTCCGGACTAAAAAGAATCCTGTTCGTGTTGTACTTTTTACGAACGGAAACGGTATATCCGACCGGGATCGTGGATTTGATCACCATGAAGCAATGGTCATTCGCTGCAAGGACTTGTTCGATAACAGATTCCACCGCAGAGGTGTCGAAGAAATTCTTCTGACTGTCATAGTTAGTCGGTGCGGCGATCACAACGAAATCGGCATTTGCATACACAGCGTTTGAAGGGTTATCAGCGCCCTTTTCTCCGTTATTCCATACAGCATGAAGACCAAGCTGCCGAGATCCGTCTTTAGCTTCAGCAAAATACTTCTCGATGTACTCGTCCTGAATCGGACTCTTCCATTCATTCAGGTCTTTAACTTTTTCTTCGATAATATCCACAGCAATGACACTGTTTTTCTGTGATAAAAGCGTAGCCAATGAAAGGCCGACATATCCTGTTCCAGCAACTACGATGTTCATAATTCCACTTTCCTTATTTTCAATAAACTGTTGAGATCATACCTTCACCTTATGCAGTCCAATCCCAGTCCCTTTAACAAACGCCCAGCAACCGACTTCGTAGGCGCTCCTTATTGCGCCATGCTTCTCTATGTCGTGATAAAGCTGCCAATGATATTTAGCTTGCTTCAGCTTGTTACTTGATACACTCCCTTTTCTCCCCATCCGGTACGTTCCAAGTACTTCCTGAATTCCGTAACAATACTTCGTCTTTTTGAGGACTTGTAACCACAAAGCAAAATCATTTCGCTTTCTAAGCATAGGCACGGAAAACTTTCCTAATGCCTCCTGGTCATACATAGCCGTCAGATTTCCTATCGGATTGGATAATCTGATGCAGGCCTGATAATCAATCTTCTTAGGTGGGATCATTGCGAAGTGAAAAGAGTTCTCATCTGTATCCATACAAGCGTAACCAGCACAAGAGAACTTAGCACCGGTCTTTTCCATGAACTTGATCTGGTGCTCTAATTTTTCTGGTTTCCAAAGATCATCTGAATCAAGAAATGCCACATACTTTCCTGTGGAGCGCTTAATCGCCTCTGTCCGTGCCACTGCCGGACCGCCATTTTTCGGGAGACGGTAGTAGTGGATGTTCGCATATTTCTCCAGGTAAGGCTGAAGGACAGAGACTGTATCATCCGTCGAGCAGTCATCGATAATTTGAATTTCCCAGTCCGTGATTGTCTGACGTAATACCGATTCAATTGATTCAGCTATATATTTGCCGCAATTATATGTCGGCATTACCACACTCACTAACACAGCTCTTCTCCCTAACTCTCACATTTAATGGCACGCACCGATCTGAACGGGTACTATTTCCTTAACAGCAAAAAAGACCGCCCTCATCAAACAGTCTTTCTCACGCTTTCCTGCCCTGCGTTCCCCTGTGAATCCTCTTTACTTCCCGCATCCGCCGTCGTCTGCCCATCCGCAACCCCTTCCGTACTCTCCTTCATAAACAGGATTTTCAGCGTTGCCAGGCAGATTCGGAAGTCTTCCGCAAGGCTGGGCTTTGCGATGTACATGAGGTCCATCAGAAGCTTATCGTAGGGCGTGCTGTTGTATTTTCCCGCATACTGTGCCAGGCCTGTGAGACCGCACTTGCACTGGAGCCGGAGGCGGAATTCCGGCAGCTCCTTCTCGTACTGCTCGGCGATTTCCGGGCGCTCCGGACGAGGACCTACGATCGACATATCTCCTCGCAGGATGTTGAAGAGCTGCGGGAGCTCATCCATACGACAGGCACGGATAAAGTGTCCGATTCGGGTGATCCGGTCATCCTTTTCTCCGGTGGAGAGTCTGGCGACGCCGTCCTTTTCCGCGTCCATTCGCATGCTTCGAAATTTCAGAACCTCGAAGACCTTCCCGTCCTTGGTCAGGCGCTTCTGACGATAGAAGGCGGTTCCGCCGTCCAGGCGAATCAGAAACGCAAGAATCAGCATCAGGGGAGAGAGCAGTACAATCGCGGTGAGCGACAATGTGATGTCGAAGAATCGCTTGAAGAACAAGTATTCCGGTGTCGGATTGTATCGCTGTACCGCAAGAAGCGGAAGATGAAACAGATGCTTCTCTTCTGCTCCTGCCATAATCACATCTCCGATCCTGGGGACACAGTACGCCGCGATATTCTCCTGAACACAGTATTTTACAATCTGATTCCGTTCATGAGAATGAATGCTGCAGAGGAATACCACTTCCGCATCCTGAAGCACCTGCTCCATGCCTGCCTTCATACATTCGCCGACCGGCATGCTGCGGATGATATTGAAGTACTGTTCCATTCCGTAGTCCTTCACCAGTGATTCCATTCCCGGAAGCTCCTCCCAGATAATGACGGTTTTCTTCGCAGGGAACGTGCGGAAATACCAGTGGTGGGACAGATAGGACCAGGCCCCGATGATCAGAATTTGCACACACAGGGTCACAAACAGCCCCCCTACATTCGGAAAACGCCGGAACAGAAGCCACATGACAACAAGCTCCAGGGCGTTCGTCAGCACCACTGCAAGCGTCTGAGAATAGATGAGATCCGAAATTCGGCTGGTATGAATGGCAAAACCGCCATAAAGGTGTGTCAGAAGATAATAGCAAATAAAGAACAGCGCAATGACAAGCCAGTTTCCTTTTCGATAAAAGGATTGAAGATATACCTTGTTCGTATAATGAAATATCCAGACAAGTGCAAAGGGCAGTGTAACCAGAATCACGTCCAGTAATTTGACGCCTCTTACAATTGTGCGTTTTTTCACTGTTTCATTCTTCATAGCCAGATACCCTAACCGTTCAAGCAATCATGCATGTGCCTATATTTTCTCCTCAAACGTTTAAATTATGATTCTCGAAATAAAAAAATATATATGTCCCTTTCTCATTCCCTCATCCGAAGCAGGATAACCGGTAATACAATCCTGTTTCTTCGGCCGAATGAATGCTGAGAACATAGATAAAATAGCCCCATCGTCTTATTCAGGCGGTGAGGCCGCCCACATGTTATGAGAAGAAACTCAGAACTTGATCATAAAGGTTCCCATATCCTGAACAGCAATGTTAATCTTGCCGTGAGATACAACAACCTGTGTAGCTGTGACAGAGCCGTCCTTGTGGATCTGATATACGGTAGCGGTCTGTCCGTCATACTTATTGCCGACACCTACGGTGTACTTGAAGGTGCCAAAGCCGTCCCAGATCGACTTTCCGGCCTTATACATGCGAAGCTTGTAAGGGCCGAAGGTCTTTCCGGTGCCGGTGGATGCAGCAGCGACATAGTCGGTCAGGGCCTGGGTTGCAGCGTCCTTCTCCGATGCCTTGTAGCTGGTTGCAATCACCTTGTTATCGGTCGTCTCAGAGTAATCCGAAGAGAATCTGACTCCTGCGACTTCCTGATAGCTTCCTCCTCTCGGAATGTATGCATTGGTTTCTGCTGCCGGTGCTGCATTCTCCGAAGCGGTTACTTCCGTCGTTTTTACAGACGGGCTGGGTGCAGCCATAACTGTGGTTCCGAATACCATTGTGGCAGTCAGAACTGCAGTGAGAGCTGCGGTAAACTTTCTATTCATAGTGTCTACTCCTTTCCTCATCATCCATGTGGTATATCAAAAGTCCCTGCGGACATTGATACTGAATTTAGGACTCTCCGTATTTGCCATAGTACTTGCCGTAATACTTCCCGTAGTAGCGGCCGTAGTACTTGCCGTAGTAGCCCTTCTTGCCATCCATATCAACCTTATTGAGCACACATCCAAGGATCCGGCAGCCGGCCTTGATCAGCTGATTCTGGACCGTCTGTGCAAACCGGTAGCTGATGGTGCCCACAGAGAGCACCAGAATGGTTCCATCACATTTTTTACCAATGATAGCAGAATCAATGACGCTTCCAAGTGGCGGGGAATCAACAATTACATAGTCATATTGCTCTCTGGCCTTTGTAAGAAGCTGTGTAAAGGCATCGCTGTTCAGGAGCTCACTGGGCGTCGGCGTTGTCGGTCCTGCGAGGATGATATCGAAGCCGTTCTCATCCGTAGTGCAGATGGCATCCTCCATGCTGCACTGTCCGACCAGATAGTTGGCCAGTCCATAGCGCACCTTTCCCGCGCGAATGTGCTCTCTCATAACCGATTTGCGGAGGTCCGCATCGATCATCAGAACGCGGTTGTTGTTCTGTGCGAAGGACCTGGAAAGCTCAAAGGAAACCTCGGACTTCCCTTCGTTTGGCGTACAGCTTGTCACGGTGATGGTGCGGACGTTCTTGCCGCTGAACTCAATGTTGGAGCGAAGCGTTTTGTAAGCTTCCCTTGTCCGGAAGGACAGATCTTCTTGATACAAACACAGCTGCTGCATTATCAGTTCCCTCCTTTCTGAATTCTGTCATCCGATTCATGATTCTCGTCTGCGCTTACCTCTTCATGGAAGTCGTAATCATAATCCTCTTCGTCGTGAAGCTTGTCTTCTGCAAGGAATTCCTCCGTGCCGAAATTCGCCTCTTCGTCGAAATCCGGATTAGGGCGGCTCATCTCACGCTTCATCTCACGTTTCGAGGGTTTTCTCGGCTTTTTCTCTGCAGGAGCTCTGCGTTCCTCCTCTGCAAGATCCATGGCCGGAGCACGATTCTGACGCTCCGCCGGATTCATGGCACGGGACCGATTCTGACGCTCTGCCGGAGTGGCAGCCTGCTGCATAGCAGCCCTCTTGTCGTTATTCTTAGTCTTCTTTTTCTTTCCCTTGCCCTTTTCTGCTCCTCCGATGTTCTCATCCAGAGGGATCAGTGCCAAGGTGGAAAGGCCAAGGTACTGCTCTACGTCTTCGCTAGTCTTGATGGTATCGTCCAGGATATACTGGAGCGTCACGATTCCTCCGACCAAGAGTGCTCCGAGAAGGGCTCCGATCAGCGCCCATTTGCTGCAGCTGGGTGCGGATTTCTCTGTCGGAAGATTTGCCACCTCATAGGTATTCACCGCATCAATCTGCATCGTGTCGATAATGAGGTCCGATGCCTCCACGCGGATATCATCAGCGAGTGCCTGCGCAAGAGCCGGATTCGTATCCGTCACCGTGATGGATACGATTCGGGTATCGGTCGGCGTATTCACTGCAACCTTTTCAAGGAACTTTTTATAGTCATAGACAGACTCCAGATGGTTGTCCGTCATGACCTTCTCGATGACCGTCCGAGAGGTGATCAGCTCCGCATAGTCCTTCGTGAGCTGAGCACCAGCCTGAAGATCCGTATAGGTGGTCTGTCCGCCGGAGCCGCTCTCCTTGTCCAGTACATAAATCTTTGTGGTGGACTGGAACTCTTCCGGAATCACAAATTTGCTGAAGGCGTATGCCGCACCGCCGAAAAGAAGTGCCACAAGAAGGATCAGCCAGATCCAGTGCCAGAGAACGCCAAAGAGCTCTGCAAGATCAATGGTTACTTCATCGTCGGAGGGGCTCCTCATGCCATTCTGCGGCGGATAGTAATTTGATGCGGCTGCATTGCCTGCGCCGCTCTGTGCATTTCGGAAATCACTGCTTCGATCTGCCTGTGTCTGCTGAATCATAGATATGTTGTCCTTTCATCATGCCGGAGATGCTTTCTGTAAGAATATCCGGCCTTTTGATGAATCATTGTACTCTTTTTCCCACAAATATCCTATAGAATAGATGGAAAACAAGCTCTCGTAAAGTGGCAGAGAGTGATTCTTCCGTGCCACTTAATCTTATTTTAAGATTGTGCTGTGCTTAAGTTATATGTTGCGGTTGTTCGTCAGCTGATCCTGTCGTTCGTCGATTGGTTCTACCCTTTGTCAGCGAATCATCTGGTCGCCAGCTGATCATACAGCTCACGGATCTCCTGCTGACCCGCAAGGCCCTCCTGATAGGCGCTGGCGCTTCCGGCTGCAAGGCCCATGAGAAAGGCCTTCCGAAAGGCTTCTTCGCTGCTTCCGGCCTGCAGATAACCCGCAAGGAAGCCTGCCACCATGGAATCTCCCGCACCGACGCCGTTGACGAGCGTTCCTTCCGGCGCCGGGTGCTGATGCCACTCACTGTTCTCATCCAGAAGGGCGGCCCCGTCCCCTGCCATGGAGATCAGGACGTTCCGGGCGCCCAGCTGCTGCAGCCTTAAGGCGCAGTGTTTCAGGTTTCCGGATGGGCTCTCCGGCAGAAGCTCTGCGAGCTCGTCCCGGTTTGGCTTGATCAGGAATGGGTGCTGCGGAAGTGTATGAAGGAGCGTCTCTCCCGCTGCATCCACCACGACCTTTACGCGCTCCGGAAGGAGCTTCATCAGCTCCGCATACAGGTTTTTGCTCATTCCGGAGGGGATGCTTCCGGAGAGAACGAGAATGTCATGTTCTGACAGGTGTGCTATTTTACCTTTTAATATGGAAAGAGAGGCTTCGTCAATGGAAGGTCCCCGGCCATTGATTTCCGTTCCTTCCAGGTTCTTCAGCTTCACATTGATGCGGGAGCACCCTTCCGGAAGCATGAGGAAATCGCAGCAGATTTCCCTTTCCCTCAGCTGTCTTCGGATCTCCTCTCCGACGAAGCCTGCGGTGAAGCCAAGCGCCGTATTCGGAACGCCGAGTGCCGTCAGGACGAGGGAAACGTTGATGCCCTTTCCGCCCGCGGTGAGGATTTCCTCC
>ERZ1035014.599-NODE-599-length-15413-cov-3.077028_pt1 | contig 15413 bp, 11 predicted proteins | sample MGYA00520620_ERZ1035014 | MGnify/ENA primary metagenome ERZ1035014 (study PRJEB33766, sample SAMN09781744) | gut metagenome | biome: gut microbiome | host: Homo sapiens | place: Madagascar | study: EMG produced TPA metagenomics assembly of the PRJNA485056 data set...
CTCCCTGCGAACGGGGAACCGTTTACCATGAAGTTCATGGAAAGAGTAGGCTCTTCGATGTGGATCTCACCCAAGGACTCCGGATGGTCAGGAGCACAGATAGTCTCACCTATTGAGATGTCCGGGATGCCGGATACCACGACGATATCTCCGCACTCGGCCTCGCTCACAGGCATCCTCTGGAGTCCTCTGTAGACGAAGACCTGGTTGATCTTGTTCTTCGAAATGGATCCGTCGGCCTTGCAAACGGAGACCTGCTGAGCCTCCTTGATGGTTCCTCTGGTGACCCTTCCTATGCCCAGCCTTCCGATATAGTCATCGTACGCCAGGGAGCAGATCTGGAGCTGCAAAGGCTCATCTCTCAGGTCAGGATACGGATCGCAGTGTTCTACTATGGTCTCGAGGAGCGGCTCTATGTTCAGATCCCCGTAACCCTTCGGGCTCTTCTTGATCTTCTTTTCACCGGAATCCACGATGACATCGGCGGCCTCTTCAGGCTCTCTCACAGCGATGCCCTGACGAGCGATTCCGTAAAGGATAGGGAAGTCGAGCTGTTCGTCGTTGGCCTCCAGGTCCATGAAGAGCTCGTACACCTCGTCTACAACCTCGTCTATGCGGGCATCCTTCTTGTCGATCTTGTTTATGAAAAGGATCGGATTCAGGCCCTGCTCCAGAGACTTGTTCAGCACGAAGCGTGTCTGAGGCATCGGACCCTCGCTGGAATCCACCAGCAGGATGACCGTGTCAACGGTCTTCATGATGCGCTCCACCTCGGAGCTGAAATCCGCGTGACCAGGGGTGTCCACGATGTTGATCTTGTAGTCCTTGTACATGATGGAGCAGTTCTTGGAATAAATCGTGATCCCGCGCTCCCTCTCTATGGCGTCGCTGTCCATCACGCAGTCCACCACCTGCTCGTTCTCCCTGAACACATGGGACTGTGCCAGGAGAGCGTCCACCAGCGTGGATTTTCCCGCGTCGACGTGGGCGATCACCGCAATGTTGATTATCTTCTGCTTTTCGCTCATCAAACCTCTTCCTCTCTGTCTGTTCTTCTGACTTTTGTCTTGTGTCTTTTCCTCTGCTGTCCCCAGCTGTTTTATATGTTTACCGCCAGATGGCGGATCGCTATCTGAACCGTATCCGTCTTTCCCTGTTCACCATGCCGTCGTACTCGCTGACTATGGTCCTGGCAAAGGAGATGAGGGAAAAGGCGAATGATACCGTGCCCTTGTTCATCATCTTGTCCGTCTGGGCGTGGCCCGAAAGATCAAAGCTGTACCAGCTTGGCGGTTTGATGTCCATGTACTGGAACTTCTTCGCCCACTTCTCCATCATGGAAAACTGGAACGCATAAGGCAGTATCTTGTAGTAGTAATACGGATCCTCCCTCAGGATGTGTGATATCTCCTTCTCGCCGGCGGTGTTTATAAACCTCCTCAGGCCGTCGACCTTGCTGTTCATCGCCGCATTACCCCTGGCCCTTGCAGACATCAGCACGGTGAGCCACAGGCAGACGAATGACATGGCCATAATGAGCAGCGGGATGAGCGGAGAGTTCAGGTCCTGCCACAGCATATACGCACTGTAGGCAGTGACTCCTGCAAAGCACGCCACGGATACGCCCATCCTTATCCTGTACCACAGGGTCTCCAGTTCTTTCCTGTTGTCGTAAGAATTGCAGACCATGTAGATCGCAGCAATCGACAAAAGCGCTACCACGAGAGGAGCGACGAAACGATTATCAGTGTACGCATAAAGAGTCGACAGGATGACGACAGAACCCGTTCCCAGTCCCAGCATGATCATGGAAATGATCCTGAAGACTCTTGAGAGCGTTGTCCGGGACTTCATGTCCTTGCTTGTGTACCCGCTTTCTATGTCGATGCGGATCTCGCTGAAAGCCGCGCTGAGCCGCGATCCAAGATCTTCCATCTCGACTGCCCTGCCCTCGTACACGTCTCTGAAGATGATGTCGAAGGCGCTTCGAACGTACTTTTCCTCGTGTACCGAAGGCTCCTTGAGCTTGTATATCCTGTACTGCTTAGGGGCGTATTCCTGTATCCTGATGTACCCTCGTATCCCCATGTATATAAGCAGTGTCACCACGTCTCTGGTCTTGAATCTGCCGTTGTCCAGATAGCTCACCTCCATAGGCATCATGCCCTTAGGCGGATATGCGTATCTGCTCTTCTTCATCCTCGGGTCTCTGCCTCCAATGAGCCACAGCAGCAGTGTCATGAGCAGGATGACCGCAAACACCAGGGCCGAAAGGTTTGCCACCCATCCGTAGTCCAGCGCTCCCTTCCAGTACCCGTTCGGCAGCTGGGCCTTCAACGTTATGCCGAAGTTCGCCGGCACCTTCTGTGCCGTGATGGTCACGGTGTGATCCTGGACCTGGAAGCTGGCCTTGTTGGTGGTGTCCTGCGTGCCGAACTGTCCGGCGAACATCTGCAGGTCCTTTTCAGGAAAGTCAGACGGCAGGTTTACCCTGATGTTCACCTGGGAGATAGGGACCTTCCAGGCAGACGACAGGGCATCGAAGTACAGCCGGTCGTAGCTGCTGTTGTAATCCTTGAAATAAGCCACCTTGTACCTGAGGTCTATCACGTAGTCCTTACCGGCGGCCGACTTCGGAATGGTGACCCTCACCGCAAAGTCGTTGTCCTCGGACGTGACTGTGGACTCGCTTCCCTTTACACGGATATCCGTCACCCTGTAGCTTCCCTTTGCAACATACACTGTTATCGCGGTGGTGTCCTCCGGGACATTTACAGTCAGCTTCTGGGTCACGTCCAGGCTGTGATCCTTGTGCACATCCGCAGTATAATCGTAGTTCTTGAGCTCATAGCCCTGCTGCGCTCCGAATGCCCCCGCCGTGCCCAGGCACAGGAAAAGAGCCAGAAGCACTGCAGTGAGCAGGACCGACCTGCCCGTCCTTCTGTTTGTCGAATCTGATGTCATTTTTCCAAAAAAAACCGAACTTCGCATATAAGCTAGTCCCCCAAAGTAAAGTATCTTATTGATTATACATCAACAGCGATCTAAAAATAAAGCAGGCGGCGTTTCTGTTTTCTGTACAGGCGTCCACGCGACCTCACATGTCCTTTTTCCACGGGTCTCTCCGCAGACATCCGTCCGCCTTTCCAAGCCCTTCAAATACAGCTTGTCCGCCTTGAAAAAGGCTACTCTGTATTATAGAATAAATCCAGTTTACATATGTGTGACATTTGCGAAAAGACAACTGATCAAAGGTATCAATAGGGGAAAAGCTATGAAAAGAATGGATTATATTTCCTGGGACGAATACTTCATGGGCGTTGCTCTTCTGGCTGCAAAGAGGAGCAAGGATCCGAGCACCCAGGTCGGCGCATGCATAGTTGACGACCACAACGTCATCCTGTCCACCGGATACAACGGATTTCCAGTGGGCTGCTCCGATGACGAGTTTTCCTGGTCCAGGATCGGCGAGGACACGAAGTACGCCTACGTGGTCCACGCTGAGCTGAACGCCATTCTGAACTCCGGCGGAAAATCCCTCCGCGGGGCGAAGCTCTACGTTGTGCTGTTCCCGTGCAACGAGTGCGCCAAGGCCATCATCCAGTCAGGTATCAAGGAAGTCATATACCTTGATGATAAATATTCCCACGAGAAGGCTACTCTCGCATCCAAGAGGATGCTTTCGACTGCAGGTGTGAAGACCCGCCGCCTCATCCCGAGGGACGACAGCATCACCCTGAATTTTGAGAGAGAGTAGAGAAAAGAATTGGAGGAAGAGAAATGGATCTTTTGATCGTGGCACCAAAGGGCAAGATGGGCCGTCTCATCACTCAGGTGGCTTCAGAAAAGGAAGACATCCGCATCGTAGGAGGGCTCGGGCCAGCGGGAAGAGACTACATAGGAAAAGACATAAGCGCCGTTGCCGGGATCGGTAAGGAAGTCGGAGCACCCGTGTTCGACGACATCGAGAAGTGCATCGACCTCTGCGACGTGATCATCGACTTTTCCATGGTGGACGTATCCATGGAGGTACTGAGGGCGGCAAGAGCCCACAAGAAGGCCCTGGTCTGCGGCACGACCGGCTTCAGCGATGAGCAGGCAGCAGAGTTCCAGGCTGCGGCTGCCGACATCCCGGTGATGAAGGCGGGAAACACCTCCAAGATCGTGAATCTCCTGTACAAGCTGGTGGAGATGACAGCCAGGACCATAGGCGACGAGACGGACATAGAGATCCTGGACCTCCACGACCGGAACAAGCTGGATTCCCCGAGTGGCACCGCCAAGGAGATCGGCGAGGTCATCGGTGAGGCCATGGGAAAAGACGTTTTCGCCGACGCGGAGTACGGGCGGCAGGGCCGCTGCCCGAGGAAGGACGGCAACATAGCATTCCACTCCATCAGGGGCGGAGACATCCCTACTACACATACAGTGTTCTTTATCGGCACAGGAGAGCGCCTGGAGCTGACCCACAGAGCGGACAACTGGAAGTGCTTCGCCGTGGGTGCCGTGGACGCAGCCGGATTCCTTCTCACGAAGGAGCCTGGAAGCTACTCAATGGCAGACTGCCTGGGATTCTAGGTCGATATTTGAATAAAAATGCTGGTACACATGGGCTGATCGCATATGTCCATGTATACCAGCATTTTTGATTTTTATATTCTTCTCCCGTGAGTGAACTGTTCATTCACACGCTCTCACACGACTTCTGATCACTCGTCAGGCTCCGGAGGGACCGCCCTCTCTTCACCTGCCGCACTCTCATTCTCCGCGGCATCAGACTTCTCCTTATAGCCGGTCATCTTCGCGAAAAAGCTGATGCTTTTCCCCGTCCCGATGAACACGGCGGTCATGAGTCCCGTCATAAGGCCCATCATCAGCTTGTGGTCGCTGCGGATACAGCCCCAGATCAGGACGGCCTCACAGATGGCAGCTGCGACTATGAATATCACCAGCGCTATCCTGGCGCTTTTTGCGCCTCCCCTGCCGCTGTCCCTCATGTAACGGGGTTCTTTTTTCTTCTTGCTAGATCCTCTGCTCACGGCCTAGTGCTCCTGAAATAATATCTGCTGCTTTTCCACGATCGGGACCTCGATGAGGTCACTGCCGGTCGTGTCGTAGTCGCTCATCCTCACGCCCGTGATCTGGTTGTTGTCATAGGTGGTGTAATAGTAGATCATGTCGTCCATGTTGATGCAGCAGGAGTAGATGGTGTACTCAAAGGCTCCAGGGGCTACCTGGCAGCAGCCCTTCTGCTGCTCGACGGAATGGAGGATGTGGAAGAACTGCCCGACCGCATCGTATTCGTCGTCAAATTTCGGGGAGTTCAGCTTGGTAAATGTGCACTTAACGAATCTCTCCTCAGAGGACATTCCTCCCGGCATTCCGTCCGTGCCCATTCCCCTGCTGTACTTGTCCAGAGAATATCCGTCGCCGAAGGTGTCCTCCGGATCTGCGGCAGACAGCTTGCGGTAGTTGTTCAAGTTGAAAAGCTGCTTGTCGAACGTAGGGTTGTTGGTCATGACACCTACAGGGTTTTCGTAGACCTTCAGTCCGTCCTTCACGGATTCGAGAACGATGGATTCCCGTCCGTCCGACACCATCCAGTGCAGTGTGGATGATGGCATCTCAGGGCTGAAATCGATGTCTGCAATGTTCATCTTCTTCACCAGGGCCTTCACCTCATCCATGGTGGAGCAGTTGCAGAGGATCCACGGCACCACTTCGAAGGAAGCGATGTTATCCTTTCCCTCCTTGCACTCGTGATAGTATGCGTTGCCGGGAAAGTTCAGGCCTGCCGCACCGATGCCCTTGTCATTAGCCCCCTCGAAATAAAGAGGGAATCCGTCCATAACGATGGCCATGCCCATGATAGCCGGATGTTTCTCTATCGTCCCCATCTTCCTGAAACGGAAGGGATAGCCGGAAGGCGTGATAACAGGATGCTGACCGTAAGTGATCTCAAGGTCGAGGTTACGTCCGAAATAGTTCTTTCCGCTGAAAAAATCAATCGCAGTACACATTTCTCTTGCCCTTTCTTTCAACTTCTGCTGCCGCCGGGGATGCCGCAGGCGTGCGGAGGCCCGGCATTTGCCTTTTATATTATTATGCACCTCGTCTTTGTAGATTGTATAAAATCCCGCGACCGATCTGCGATTTGTTTCCGCGGGCATCTATTCTGTTGCGCCGGCGGGACATCAAAATATATAATATTCACGCGGTCAGGGGACATTTCATTTCATGACGGACTCATGCATTGCCGCTGCCTGCCGCAGAACAAAGAAAGAAGGAGTGTGTTTTTTATGATGCAGCACGAAGAAATAAGCCTGGGCAAGGGCCGGGTCCCGAAGTACGACGGAGATCTGAGAGCCTTTTCGCTCCGTGTGCCCGAGGTCATCCACAAGGCAAGCGGTATCGTTATTTTCGGGAGGAGGATCAAGTCGCTCGTGTTCTCCACGGACGTCAGCATCATCCGGAACGTGAACGCTGATGCGGTCCTTGCTGTTTACCCTTTCACACCTCAGCCCATCATCACCCAGTCGATACTCATGGCCTCTGAGGCACCTGTTTTTGCCGGTGTAGGCGGAGGACTGACGAAAGGACAGCGCGTGACCAACCTGGCTGTCACCACCGAATCCCAGGGAGCCTTCGGCCTTGTCCTGAACGCCCCTACGTCGAACGACAGCATCAGGGCCGTCGGAGAGGCGGTGGATCTGCCGATCGTGATCACGGTGGCCAGCGGCGGCGGCGACTACGGCGCAAGGCTTGAGGCTGGCGCTGACATTTTCAACGTATCCTGTGCTGGAAAAACACCTGAGGTCGTGCGTGAGATCCGCAGCCAGTTCCCAGACGTGCCGATCATAGCCACGGGAGGCAAGACTGAAGAGTCCATCCTGGAGACCATCGATGCGGGAGCCAACGCAATAACATGGATACCGCCGACGAGCGCAGCGGTGTTCAGGACGATCATGGATGCTTACAGAGAAGACAAGGCACATCCGCACAAATAAGCAGGTAAAGCAAGAGGAGCTGTTCACCTTAGGGACAGCTCCTCTTTTGATGTATTCCGTGTAAATTATTGGCCGGCACCCGTTCGTCTGCCCCGGGCACTTCCTAAGCTCCGAAGAACGGAAGCATGACATAGGCTGCGGCGGTCATGAGGATGATCACCATGATCGTCATCTTCCAGCCCTGGCTGAACATGTACTTCGGACTCAAGCCGTATCCGACAGGGATGGCCCTGATGGAAGTAGGGAGCATATAGGACAGGTTCACTCCTATGGATGCCACGTATATGTACGGGATCGGATCCAGTCCCATGCCGTTGCAGATGGATATCACGATCGGCATGGCCACTGAAGCGGTCGCGGTGTTCGATGTCACGTCAGACAGCAGCAGCGTTACGGTCACTATGATGAACACCATAAAAAGCGTGTTGTCCAGGTTCATCTTTGATACCATCTTTCCGATGTCCTCCGCGGCGCCGGAATCGTTGATGAGCGTTCCAAGCGCAAGGCCTCCGGCGAACACGTACATGAGCCCCCAAACGATCTTTCCCTGGATCTTGTTCCACCGGATGAGGCGGACGCCGTTTTCCTTCACGATCAGAAATGCGATCACTGCACAGGTGATGAACACATAGGCAGGTGTCAGACCCGGAAGGATGTTCTGATAGAACTGACGTGTGAATGACAGGATCACCGCTGCAACGAACAGCCCGAGGGACCACTTTTCCTCCTTGCTCATAGGAGGCATCTTCTTGAACTCTCCCTGAAGATATTCGCGGGAGCCCTCCAGCTTTTCATCCTTTGAAACTCCGTGGAGCATGAAGAGGATGTTGCTCACCAGAAGTATGATCATTATAGGCAGGAAGCGCACCACCCAGTCGGAATACGCGTACTCCTCTCCGGTCACCTGCTGGATTGCGCTGACGGTCACGAGGTTCATGGCGCCACCGAGAGGCGTGGCCAGACCGCCCATTCCCGCGGCATACGCGATAGTCAGGAGAAGCTTCGAACCTTTTTTGCTGTTCCCGATGTCTCCCTCTCCGATATAAGAAAGCATCGCCACGGCGATAGGAGTGATCGTGGCGCACACTACGGCGTTAGGAAGCACTGAGGACAGCACCGCAGACAGCAGGAACCAGAATATTATCTGCGTCCTGAAGTTGTTGCCGACCATGCTCAGAACGCCCAGCGCGATCCTCTTGTCCAGTCCCGTCTCTTCCCAGGTCACCGTAAGAATAGACGCTCCCAGCAAAAGCATTATCGTCTCTGACGCGTAGTTAGCGATGAGTGCTGACATGTCCACCATCGGGTACAGTGCGTTTACAACGATCGGTATGAATGCCGTCACCGCGTAGTCCACCGGACCTGCCACCCACCAGATGGCCATCCAGGCGACTATGCCAAGTGCCATTCTGGACTGGGCCGTGGTGAAAACTCCGTGCGGCAGCAGCAGAAAACATATCAGTGCAGCAGCCGGGCCCAGAAGAAGATATAAGACTCTCTTCCTGCTCATAAAAAACTCCCCTCTAATAAATGGATAAATACGAAAGCTTAAGATAATCTTAAGATAATACCGGTTTATAGTACAAAAAAATGCGGTCCTTGTCCAAATGCTTTTTTGTAGTTTTCGTAAAAAATCAGAATAACCGAAAATAATACACCGGTGAGATCACTCTCCCGGTGCTCTGAATCTTGAGATTATCTTTTCTGCCGCCTTCAGCCCGTCGCAGGCCGCGGATGTTATGCCTCCCGCATACCCGGCTCCTTCTCCCGCCGGATATATGCCGGAGACGGTGCTTTCCATCTCCCTTTCTCTGAGTATCCTCACGGGTGACGAGCTCCTGGTCTCCACCGCCGTCACCACGGCGTCGTCACGGTCGAAGCCCTTGATCTTTTTCCCGAAGAACGGGACCGCCTCATGGATCGCATCCACCGCGAATCCCGGAAGCGAGTCCACCACCTGGGCCCCTGCCCCATCCCCGGTCATGAATTCCTTCATGGAAGACCTTGGCGGCCTGTAATCCGAGCCGCCGTTCCTGAAGCAGAGCTCTTCGTAATGGCGCTGGAACTCCACCCCGGCGAGCACGTCGTCAGATGGAAAATCCTCTGTCCTCACGTCGCAAAGTATGCCGCTGTTTGCGGTGCCGCTGTCACGCCTGCTGTTGCTCATGCCGTTTACGCACAGCCTGCCGGGCTCCGATGCGCAGGATATCACCTGTCCTCCCGGGCACATGCAGAAGGAATAGACTCCGCGGCCGTTGCTTGCCTTATAGCTCAGCTTGTAGTCGGCGGGAGGCAGCCTCTTCTCATCTCCGTACTGAGCCCTGTCTATCATCTCCTGAGGATGCTCCATCCTGACACCAATTGAAAACGGTTTCTGTTCCATAGGAAGGCCCTTATCGCGGGCCAGTCTGAATGTATCCCTGGCACTGTGGCCTATTGCGAGTACCAATACTGAAGTCCTGATTTGGTACGACTCGCCATCAGGTCCAGTCACCTCCACACCTGCAAGCTTCCCATCCTCGATATCAAGGTCTGTGACTCTTGAATCGAAGCGTATCTCCCCTCCGAGGGACTGGATCTCCTTTCTCAGGTTGACCACCACCCTCCTGAGGACGTCGGTCCCTATGTGCGGTTTGTGCAGGATGGTTATCTCCGGGTCCGCTCCAGCTCTGGCGAAAGTCTCCAGGACCCTGGAAACGTGGCCATCGCTTATTCCGCTGGTGAGCTTTCCGTCTGAGAATGTCCCGGCCCCTCCCTCGCCAAAGAGGACGTTGGATTCAGGATCCAACTTCCCATGGGAATGAAAGGCCGAGACGTCTTTCACCCTCTTTTCCATCGAGGATCCCCTTTCCAGGACGATGGGCCTGTAGCCCTCCTGAGCGAGCCTCAGGGCACAAAAAATACCGCAGGGCCCGAATCCCGCTATCACGGGCCTGCCTGTCATCTCCTCCTCACCCGGGACCACGGCAGGAAGCTTTTTCTCCTCCAGAGGTCTCAGGCTGTTCTTTCTGCTTTTTCTGACCTGATGCTTAAGCACAACGTCCACCGTATACACAATGCGGATGTTTTCCTTCTTCCGGGCATCGATGGACTTTCTTCTGATCTCGTAATATCCGAGCCTTCCGGGAGACTGGATGGTCCCGAGATCTCCGCGGCGGAATCCTGCCTTTTTCTCGACCCCAGCAGTGATCTCCTCCTGAGAAGCACCTATGTCTGTTCTTATCTCGTTTATCCTGTATTTATATGTCATTACGTTCTATTCTTCTGATCTCATTACCGCCCTGCCGGCGCTTTCTCCGGCCGCCATGCCGGTGAGCCACGCGAAATTCAGATTGTACCCGCCGCATGGTCCATCGTAATCAAGGACCTCTCCTGTGAAGTACACTCCCGGGACGATAAGGGACTGGCAGGTCTCGTCGTCCACCTGGAACCTGTCCACTCCTCCCGCAGTGCACTGGGCATCCTTCCATCCCTTGAGCTTCTTCGGCTTGAACCTAAGGTCCGTTACCGCTGCGATTATGGCATTACGCTCTGCCTTGGTGAGCGATGATATCTTCTTGTCCGGATCCACGCCGCTCCTTCCGATGACATAGCGGGCGAGATTCGGCTTCAGCAGTGACCTGAGCATGTCAACGGCCTTCTGTCCGGAATCGAGATCCTTCGAATGGAACGCGACCGCCTCTATGTAGTCGTCGATGTCGAAATCGCTGCACAGGTTTATGCCTATCCCGAAGTCGCTCATGCTCTCACCTTCTCCGAAAAGCATGTGCCTCGTCATGTTGAACACGCAGATCCCCGAAAGGCCTGTCCTGGTGAACTGGATCTCTCCGGGCTCCTCGAAAACCCTTCTGCCCTTTTTATATAGGATCACGCTGCCTCTGGCCCTGATGCCAGACAGCTGGTCGATATCGTCCTCCACCACTTCGATGGCAGTCAGCACCGGCACCTGTCTGATGATGTTGTGCCCCATGGAAGCTGCCAGCTTAGCCCCGTCTCCCTTTGTGCCGAAGGCCGGACCCGCCTTTCCACCGGCGGATATGATGAGTTCGTCTGCGCTGACCTGTATGTTACCCAGATCCTTAGAGACCGCATCTACGATCTTGGTCCTGCCTGCAGCTGTGACCGGCGCATCTCCGTCGCGATCTTCTTCAGATATTCTCACAGATGTGACTTCTGTGGACGTGAGCAGTTTTACCCCCAGATCTTCCATCCTTGAGGCCAGAAGATCCGCCACGTCCGCGGCAGATTCAGAGTATGGATACACCAGCCCGTTCGGATACTCCCGTATGGCCAGCCCTATATCGCTGAAGAAGCGCAGGGTCTTCAGGTACTCTCTGGCTTTTGTGTTGGTCAGGTTGCACCGTCCGTTCCCTGTGGCCCGGATCTTTCTCCCGGGGATCTCGTTCTTCTCCAGGACCAGGACTTCCGCCTGCCTGTTCACCCTCTTGGCCTGGATCGCCGCTGTCATGCCGGAAGCACCGGCACCAATAATGCAAATGTCACACTGGAACTCTCTCATGCTAAACTCCATCCTGCATGTGACCCGCAGACCGCAGGCCCTCCGCAATGACACAAATCTGTTTTTCCGAGTCCTAAGTATATCATATCTTCATATCGCGACACACAAAAAAGCGAAAGAGCAGCTCCATCGGAACTGCTCCTCCGCCGTTAGTCAGCCGTTATAGCGCGATAAATTCATTTTTTACAGATGGGCGGCCTTCCTGAGGGTCTCGGCCATGTCGGTCTCCTCCCACTTTACGCCCAATGTGGTCCTGCCGAAGTGTCCATATGCGGCAAGCTTCCTGTAGATAGGCTTCCTCAGGTCCAGCTTGTCGATGATGGCGGCCGGACGCATGTCGAAGTTGTCTCTTACGATCTTCACGATCTCGTCGTCGCTGATCCTGCCTGTACCGAACGAATCAACAAATACAGAAACCGGCTCTGCGACGCCGATGGCGTATGCCAGCTGGATCTCGCACTTGGAAGCGATCCCGGATGCGACGATGTTCTTTGCGATGTATCTCGCCATGTAGGCGCCGCTCCTGTCGACCTTCGTCGGATCTTTTCCGGAGAAGGCACCGCCGCCGTGACGAGCGTATCCGCCGTATGTATCTACGATGATCTTTCTTCCGGTGAGTCCGGAGTCTCCCTGAGGTCCGCCGATTACGAAACGCCCGGTAGGGTTAACGAAAAATCTCGTGTCATCGTCGATGAGCTCGGCCGGTACCACCGGCTTGATCACGTACTTGATCATGTCCTCTCTGATCTGCTCCAGAGAAACGTCAGGGTCGTGCTGAGTGGAAACGACTACGGTATCGACTCTTACCACCTTGTCGTCGTCGTACTCAACTGTGACCTGAGTCTTTCCGTCAGGACGAAGATAGCTGAGAGTTCCGTCTTTCCTGACCTCTGCCAGCTTCAGGGCCATCATGTGGGCCAGAACGATCGGCATCGGCATGAGTTCATCTGTCTCATCGCATGCAAATCCGAACATCATTCCCTGGTCTCCGGCGCCGATGTCCGCAAACTTGTCGCCTTCCTTGCCTTCCTTTTTCTCCAGGGCCTCATCTACGCCCATGGCGATGTCACCGGACTGGTTCTCAATGCACACCAGAACGGCGCAGGTGTTTCCATCGAAGCACACGTCGCTGCAGTTGTATCCGATGTCTGTAACGACCTTCCTCACGATGCCCTCGATGTCTGCGGTGCAGGATGTGGATATCTCTCCGAATACCATGACGTAACCTGTCTTGGTAGCCGTCTCGCAGGCTACGCGGCAGTCAGGGTCCTCAGCTATAATAGCATCCAGAATCGCATCTGAGATCTGGTCGCATACCTTATCAGGATGACCTTCAGTCACCGATTCGGATGTAAATAAATGTCTCATCTATGGTGTCCTCCTTAATTATACCTTCAACGGACCTCACTGAATCAAGCGAAAAAAAATCTCCCCATGCAAGATGAAGAGTCGTTGCTTCTCCTCATCTTCCGGAACAGAGTTCCGTGGGAATTGGCACCGGACACCCGTTATCGGTGTGGTTGCCGCGAGATCGACGGGCCCATTCCCTCCCTCGCTCTAAATAAGGTTTCGCTAGAAGCTATTATATTCAAGAACAGGCCCATGTCAATATGAATTGTGGTCAGTTTTTGAAATTTCTGTACTTAATTGGTAGTGTCAGCGTGAAACGGCCGCGGGTAGCCTACCGGAGGCATGCCCGGGACACCATGAAAAAACCGGCGCCCTCTCAAGCGCCGGATGTTCGCCCTAGTCAGGCAGGTTGGATTCCTCATATCCTTCCTCGATAAACGCCTCGATGATCTTCACAGAGCCTCTGATGCCGGCCCTGCTGGTGTTGATCAGAAGGTCGTATGTGTCTCTTGCGCCCCAGCGCATGTCAGTGTAGTACTCGTAGAACCTGCGGCGCTGCTTGTCTCTCTGCCTGATGGTCTTCTCCATCATGGCCTCCGTGATCTCCTCCTTTGCCTTTTCGTCCAGGAGGGCCATCTTTCTCCTGATCCTGTCTTCCATCGGTGCGAACAGGAACACGCTCACGTGTCTCCTGTCCCTCAGGATGTAATCCGCAGCCCTGCCTACGATAACTGCGCTCTCGTTGTCGGCGATATCCTCGATGATCTTTCTGACCTCGGCCTGGATCTTATCATACGGGGACGGCTGATAATACTCCATGCCGGAGAACAGTGGGCCGGCTGCGAACTCAGGAGCCTTCTCATCGTTGCTGCGGACATAGTCCTCGTGATATCCGGTCTTGGCGACAGCCATCTCCAGCAGCTCTGTATCATAAAATGCAATGCCCAGATCCTTGGCCAGTCTCTTTCCGATCTCGTGCCCGCCGCTTCCGAACTCACGACCGATGGTCACCACAAATTTTGCATCTTTAGGTTTTGTAGTCATATTCCCACCCCTTTCATGAGGTGCCGCCCGGGTCCAGCCGTGGGCAGCTTCGAATCTTCTTCTATCTTTGTGAGTATTATATCAAAAACAGCTGCTGTATACATGACTTTAGGACATTTATTTATCGCGATCGCTTATTTTTACATCGTCATGACTTTTCTAAAAAAGGTCATATCGCTCCTGCGACAGCGTCCAGGAACCGCCCGATGGACCGCCGGTCAGAGAAGATCGCCCTGGCGTTGTCTGGCCTTCCGCCGCCGCGGCCTCCGAATTCCTTAGCCATGGACTTCACAAGCTCACCGCAGGCCGGAGCGCCATCTGAAAAGAGCAGCACCGTCTTCCCCTCCAGATCCACAAGGGCCGTTAGCGGCGGCAGCTTTTCCCCGCCGTCTTTTCCGCCTTCCTTGTACAGGGCAAACCCCAGCTTGACCAGATCGTCAGCCTCCAGGGCCCGAAACTCCTCTGTGTACAGCGGGCCTCCCTCAGGTGCGAGTCCCCTGCCGCCGGCCGCCATGTCCTCAAGCATCCGCTCTTTCTCGCTTTCCATCACCACGTCCCGGAGCGCGGTCACTCGCCTGTGAAGCTCCTTCTCCTTCTCGTCCCTGGTGTCCAGCTTCTTCATGATGTCGTTGCTGCCGGTTGAGAACCTGTCCGTGATCTCCCTCAGGAGGCCCATGTCGCCGTCGATCCTCTTCATGGCCATCGATCCGGCATCGAAGAAGATCCGGGTCATGCCCTTGTTGGACTCCGCCTTGTAGATCTTCACCAGACCCACCTGCCCCGTGGAATCCGGGTGCGTGCCGCAGCAGGCACAGCAATCGGCGGGATCGCTCCTGTCCCCTGCAGTGACCACAGAAATGCGACCCTCCGCGGTAATGGGCTTCCTCACCGGCATCACAGAAGCCGCTTCCCTGTTTTCGAAGTAATCCACCGACACCGGAAGATCCTTCCAGATCACCCGGTTCACCTCCGCCTCACCGGCCATGAGCTTTTCCTCGGTCTCGGGGCCGTGGGGAACATCCACGTCGATGGTCATGTATTCATCGCCCATGTGGAATCCCTTGTTGTTCCAGCCGTAAAGCCTGTACAGCGCCCCGGACAGGAGATGCTCACCGAGGTGCCTCTGCATGTTGGCGAATCTCCTGTCCCAGTCCAGCTTCACCACGACCTGATCGCCTGGATGGAATGTGCCCGCAGGCGCGTCGGTGACATGGAAAACATCCCCTTCCAGGGAGTGATCGTACACGTCCATGATGGAAAAAGTCTTTTCATCTTCCCCGGTGTCCCGGCTGCTGAGCAGTGTCACCGTTCCGCGGTCGCACGGCTGCCCTCCGCCCGTTGGAAAGCACGGAGTCCTGTCCAGCACGAGCACCTCCAGATCCGATTTCATCTGTACCTGTTTTATTTCAGATTTTATCTCTGTTCTGTATGGGTCATACCTGTAGACCCTCTCTGTCACGTCATCTGTTTTCACTGCACCTGCCTCCGAAAAA
>ERZ1035014.600-NODE-600-length-15412-cov-4.060168_pt1 | contig 15412 bp, 20 predicted proteins | sample MGYA00520620_ERZ1035014 | MGnify/ENA primary metagenome ERZ1035014 (study PRJEB33766, sample SAMN09781744) | gut metagenome | biome: gut microbiome | host: Homo sapiens | place: Madagascar | study: EMG produced TPA metagenomics assembly of the PRJNA485056 data set...
ACGACGGGGACATCCGCCGCGCCTACATCAGCGAGGACCTGTTCAAGTCCATCCAGAACACGACCGGCAGCTCGGCCAACGACTTAGAGCGCGGCATCCTGAAGCTCGGCAATGCCCTGACCGGGCCGATGAAGACGGCGATCACGGGCATCAACCCGAGCTTTGCGGCACGAAACATCCTGAGAGACTTCCCGACGGCAATCATTAACTCGATCTCCGGCATGGCCTTCCCGAAGTACTACGCGCAGGCCGCGGTGGAGATCGCCCGAAACAGCTACCACTGGCAGCAGTATCAGGCGCTCGGCGGCACGAACGCTACGTACTACAACGATCAGCAGGGCTTCGCCAAGGAAATGTCCAAGGGCGACGGTATCGGCTCAAAGGCCATCGGCGCTCTGGGCTGGGTCAACGAGCGCTCAGAGGCACAGACGCGCTTTGCGGAGTACCTTGCCACCATTGACCGGCTGGGCGACACCTATGAGAACCGTCTGCTGGGCATCAAGAACAGCGCCGAAGTCACGGTCGACTTCTCCCGCAAGGGACGGTACGGCAAGGTCATCAACGCATGGGTCCCGTACTGGAACCCTGCGGTACAGGGCATCGACAAGGTCGTGCGCAGCGTGGTCGAATCGCCGGATGGCAGCGCCGTGTGGAAGCAGGCGCTGAAAACCGTGGGCCGCGCATCCATGACGAGCGTGCTGGCCGAAGCTGTGATCTACGCCTTGCTGAAGGGCTTGGACCGCTACGACGACTGGGAAGAGCTCAGCGACCGCACGAAGGACACCTACTACTGCATCCCTCTGGCGGATGAGCACAAGTTCCTCCGCATCCCGAAGAACCGCGAATGGGGCGCGATCCTCGGCACGCCGGTCATGCGCCTGCTGGAGCGAGCGAACGGCAGGGACGACCCCTTCGAGAACTATGTGGAGACGAGCCTCGAACCGAACTTCCTCCCCGGCGCGATCCTGCGCTTTGGCGGCGACCGCGTGGAGAGCGACGTCATCGGCGTGTCGCAGGCGCTGGATCTTGCCTACAACAAGGACTTCGCCGGACGTTCCATCGTGCCCTATGCCTACGAGCAGGGCAGCGTGACCGAGCAGTACGACGCCGACACAAGCATGTTTGCGCGCAAGCTGGGCGAGATGCTGGACTTCTCTCCGATGCAGATCGACTACATCGTGAAGGACTACTTCGGCGACTTTGGCAAGCTCTTCGTCAGCGCGACAAGCGAGGCCGCATGGAACGGCGACACGACCGCGCAGGACTATGCGGAGAGCGTGTGGGAGATGATTGAGAAGCAGTGGACCTCGGATAACCGCACCAGCAATCAGGATATGAGCGATTACTACGATACGCTCGACAACCTTGAGAAGCTGGTACAGGACCGCAAGAACCGCCTCGGCAGCGAAGCCGCGCAGGACACGGTGGAGTACAAGACGCAGAAGGCGATGGAAAAGCTCTACGGCAAGCAGATCACCGAACTCAACCGCAGCGTGCGCGACATGCCGGATGGCGAGGAGAAGTACCGCATCAAGGGTCATGCCGCGGCGCTGGCCGAGGAGGCGCTGACCTTCTACAGGCAGTGCATGAGCGGCCAGATCAAGAATCCTACGCTGACGGCGGATTACTCCGACCTGCCAACATCGCTGAGCAACGAGCTGATCCGTCTGGACGGCCTCGGCAGTGACTACTCCTTCAAGCCCGGCAACTACACGCCGACGAAGTACAACGACCCGCACAAGAAGAACTACGAGTACATCCTCGACGACGAGCAGAAGGACAAGTACAAGGAGACCTACCGCGAGGTCTACGCCGAGCTCATGGAAGAGGCCATGAACAAGGAGAAGTACCGCAGCGGCACGGACATCGAGAAGGCCGAGATTCTGGAGGCCACCCGCGACGACGTGACCGAGGAGACGAGAGATCGCTTCCTCGACTGGCTGCGCGACAACTATCGCTCGACCAAGAAGGACAAGAAGTAAAGCGAAAAGACGGCTGACCTTTTACGGGTCAGCCGTCTTTTTCACGTCTTGCAGGTTTTCATTTGCTTATTTCGATCCACGCGCCCTTTAGCCGAGCGCGACTAACGCTCAAACGCGGACTTTTTTCACAAAGCGGAAATAATCGTCGAGGATGGCGTTGAGCATCCTGTCAGGGGAGAGGTTATTCGGATTGTGGTGGGCCACCTCCGACATGAGCAGGTCAGTATTTTTATAGCTGACAATGTGGGGAACGCCAGTCGCCGCGGCGTGGCTCACCGTCTCGTGCTTACCCTCAACCGTCGCTTCAACGAAGCCGCGCAGCAGTGCGCCAACGGTCGTGCCTTGACTCTTTGCGTACTGCTGAAAGGCTTCCGCGGTCTCCCTCTTCATGTTCGCGGCAAGTGTCTTCATGTTTGCCTTGTCCCATTCTTTCGCCATAGTGCATCTTCCTTTCACAACGTATTATGCTTTGCGTTGTGTGTATCATAGCACTATGCAACATACTTGTCAATACGTTTTATTACTTTTCTCGGCACTTTCGAATCCGAATCGCATTCTTCGTTGGGTACTCTGCGCCGTAGATGCCTTTACTGTATGGAATCCGGTCCAAAACCGCGTTTTCAGATTTGCCAAGCTGCGCGGCGATCTCCGCGACGGTCATCCCGGAACGCAGGAGAGCGGCTTCCACCGTCTCCACCGCGCCGAGCGTGACAAGAATCTTCTGAACCTTCTTTTCACCAATCCCCAGCTTTTCGGCGATCCCGCGGCGGCTATAACCCTGCTCCCAGAGTCTGGAGACCGCGAGCATCGTGCTACCCATCCGGTTAGCCTCCCATCAACTGTGATCTTTTATAATAGTTTATCAGCGTAGAGCGAGTTCTGTCAAGCACCAGTTAGGCTGTCTTCGTGATGCGGTCCAGAAGATCGGCGTAGAGGCGCTTGTATACCTCAAGCTCGCGCGCCAGTGCACTGTCGGCGCTGGACGGCACGACAGGCTCCCGCTGCCCGACCGCAGGGCGCGCCGGTGTGATCTCCGCCTCTTCCTCCCACAGGTTGATATCCTCTTCGCTGGAGGAGAGGCCAAGGCAATCCGCAAGGCCCGCGTCGATGCTCTTCATCTCCTCGTCGGTCAGACGGCAGATGCGCGCGCCGAGTCGGCTCACATCAACAGTCGAGACCTGCTCGCAGATCGCGGCGCTCAATTTGTTTGCGGTAACGAGCGGATGGCGATCCGCGGGAATGTCGTGACGCTCCGCAGCTGCCGTCGAGAGAAAGACGACGTTGACGGTGTAAGAATCACTGTTGAGCTCATCGGTGCTGACGATCACACCGGGGCGGGAATATCTGATCTCGTGTGCTACGGTAGTACCGGCGGGGATGCGGATGAAATAAACTTCACCGCGCTTCGGATTGTTCGCAATATTCATATATGTAACTCCTTTCAAATATCCAGCGCGGTCAAGTTGTGACCGGCTGTAGCGTGTTTCGTCAATGCGTACAAATTGCTTTTACCCGAGCAATGTTATGTTGACTTGTTTTTGTGTGTTGTGTATACTATTGGTTGCGCTTTGGTTGCGCTTTTTCTGTGAGAAAACCCGCAAAGCCTTGCGGCGCAAGGGCTTCGGGGCTTGTGGTGGCTTGACTGGCAGTCAAGAGGTCAGCGGTTCGATCCCGCTTATCTCCACCACATGTGCGCGGAAAACACCTCGAAATCTTATGGTTTCGGGGTGTTTTTCTAACTTTTTCGGCATGAAAATTTTTCATGGAAAAAGTCAGGTTGCACAAAGGTTGCTCAAACTGGCTCTAACTTGACCCCGCTGGTTGCGAAAAGTTGCAAAAAAGTTGCAGGCTGCTGAAAGCGTTATGTCAACTAAATGGCGCTACTCCGAAATGGCCTGCGCCAGCGACCTCTGGCGGTCACGGGCGAATGGATTGAGTGGTTCCCTTTTTCGGGTCGCCGTAGCTGCAAAAGTCATCTGCGTACATCGTTTCAAATGATTTCATACATTTGCCTTTCGGGCCGTCATCTGTCCCATAAGTATCAGGGTCATCATCCCAATGTACACAGCCCTTGCACCGCGTCACGACCACGGCGTCCTCCCTCGCGTCGTCGAAGCCCTTCTGATACTGCTCGCGGTCATAGCGGAGCGCCCGGATCAGCTCGTCCTTATCAACGGTGACGCTTACCCGATGCACGGCCTTGAGAATTTCGCCCTCAAGCTGCGTTTCCAGCTCGCCTTGGAATACTTTAATTGGCGATTCATACATCGCTGTCACCTCTTTTGTCTTTTCTGTTTGGATTAAAGCTGGAAAGTGCGCTTTTACAAGCTCGAACAGCCATCTTATAACCGTCTTGTTCACGACCGCTTAGACGCTTGCGATATAGCCGCTCTTCATCAAGTAGGGCAGATAACGCCCTCTGCAAACTGTCATATTCGAGTTTTGTCATTATCTACACCTCCCAATAGAAGAAAGCGTTCTTCTTCGGCGGCAGTCATACTTTTATCAGCCATTTTCAGCACCTCCGTCCATCTTGGCCCCGCAATCCTCGCAGTATTTTTTGGTAGGCTTGTCCCAACTGCCTTCAGTGGCAAGGACAAAGCCGCACACAGGGCAGCACCACTCATCCCCGCCAAGATGCGCCCAGCGGGTGTGCACTACCGGGGCCGCGTCAGCGGCTGGGGCATCCTCGATGATATCGATTGCGTTGCCCGTTCCACACGCACGGCATCTTACGCCATGATAACTATTGCAGCCTACGCAATAAACTTCTTTGATGCGCTTAATTGTCGCCTCGCGGCTTATGAGCTCATCCATTGTCAGCCCTCCCATAAAACGCCTCTAAGTCATCCTGTGCCTTGTTAACGAAATCTGGGCAAACCAAGCATTCCGGCAAGGGGTCATCCGTCATGGGGTCAACCCATCCGAGGCAGTAGATGCGGTCTTTCTTACCGTCATTCCACTCGTGGGACGGACGCCCTCTCTTGCCCCGAGCGCACTTAACAGTTGCCATTGTCAGCCCTCCTGTTCCATGCTTCTATCTTGTTTGCCTTAATCACAAACCCAGAAAGAACACACCCGTTATACCAATGCTTCCATTCTCCGCGGTTTGGAGTTCTTATAATCTCACCCATCGGCTTAGCTTCCGCCCCGCAGAAGGGGCAAGGTTTCAGGTCAAACATTGCTGTCACCTCCTGCCACGAAGCCGAGGTCCGGGGGCAAATCGTCGGCGCTGGGCTCTGCGACAAACAGTGTCGCTCGCAACGTCATGGCGTCGCGCATCGGCGAGTAGACATCCTCCCGGAGTATGACGAGCTCGCGCTTTATGAGTTCCTGCGCGAGGGCGCGTGCAACCTGCTCCTGCGCGACCTCCGTCACGCTCCTTATGCCCCGGTAGGCGAGAGCGAGCTGCCAATGCTGCATAACAGACGCCACCTCGATCTTCTCGATGCGCCGGGTATCCAGATGGACGACCGGCGGCTGAAACACATCGGGGCATCCGCCGAGGCGGCGGATCAGCCAGCGGCGCAGCTTATCGAAGAACTTCTTCATCCTGCCGCACCTCCTTCCGCAAGGTAGCCCACCGCCGCGCAGACCTGCGCGTGGGTTTCGGTGGCGCGCTGCTTCTGCCGGAAGTGCGTGTAGACGCGGAGGGTCATCTCAGGCTTGGAGTGACCGGCAAGGTACTGGACCTGCTTGAGGTCGAGGCCATCTTCAAAGAGCTTCGTGATATAGGTGTGGCGCAGCTGGTGCGGATGCGTCTTGAAGTCGAGCGTGACCTTTACTCCGCCGTAGGTCGCGCCGAGCTCGCGGGGAATGTCGCCGGAACCAACGGTGCGGCGCTCTACATTTCGCCACAGGGCACGGTAGGCGCTCTTCGTGAGGCTCTGGCCGTTCTGCATGGAGATGACGAACGGGGAGGCGCTCGTCTCGCGCTCGAGCAGCAGGCGCGCCCTGAGAAGGCTGCCCATGGGCAGAACTCTGCGCGCGGCCTCTGTCTTCAGAAGCTCCGTCACGGGGGCGTCGGTTCGGTTGGGGAGGAACGACTTATTGTGCGTGACGCGGATGACGTTGTCCTCGAAGTCGATGTCCTCCCACATGAGGCCAACGATCTCGCCGCGGCGCATACCCGTGGAGAGGGCGAGCAGGCAGAAGAGATAGGCGCGTGTACCCTCGACGGCGTCGAGCAAGGCGACAGCCTGCGCGTCGGTGAGGGGTTCCTCTTCCTTCGGCCCGGACGCTTTCGAGCGGTCGTTCGAGCTGACGGGGCTGCGGGGGACGAGGCCGTTATCCACGGCGGATGTGAAGATACTCTTGACGATGCGGATACACTTGTCCTGCAAGCTCTTGCTGTAGTCGCCGAGGCTCGTGATGAAGAGCTGGATGTGGATGGGCTTCACCTCGCGGAGCTTGCGGTCGCTGAAATAGGGGAGAACGTGAACACGGAGATTCGTCTCGATGCTCGCATAGCTGCTGGGGCGGATCTTCCCTGCCTTGTACGCCTTGAGCCACGTTTGGGCGTAGTCGGCAAAGGTGATGTCCTGCGTGATGTCCACGCCTGCGCGGAGCTGGAGCTTCGCCTCTAATACTTTTTCTTCTAATTCCTCCTTTGACTTGGCCCGCACATACACGCGCTCACCCGCGGGGGTTGTGACGTGTGTTGCGAATACTTTGGGACTTGCTTTCTTCTTGGGCATCATAATTCCTCCTTGATTTTTCATAACAGCTCGGGTAAAATGGAGGAGCAAAAACCTGCTCCTTTCGGATGGTTGGGTACTTTTTGATAGTGGTGGGGTTTTGCAGACCGCCTCGGTGTTGGTAGCGCCGGGGCGGTCATTTTTTTTATTCTTTGGTGACGAGATCGTGAATCGCATTAGCGTGCTTGGAGACTTCTGCTCGGTCCCGCACGTTTTCCAGATCCCATGCAAGACTACGAAGCTCATTTGCGTGTTCAATGATCGCCTGACGCTCCTCTTCGGTAAGCAGATACATTGTTGTCATGTCGTCAACTCCTTTCGGTACTTCTCCGCGACGGCCCACGGTGCGGCCATCCAATTACGAACGCCCGCGGCGGGCATTCGCTTGAGCGGCAGTGGGAACACCTCGCCAATCACACCGGAGAGCTCACCGGGCGAGCAGGCGGTGAGGCGATATCGCTTCTCGCGCAGGGGCGGGGACTGGGTGAGGACGACCGCGGTCTTTCGGCGCATCCCGACAGAGCCGGTGTGCCAACGCCGGAGACGGCGGGCGTACTTTCTGGCCTGCCGTTCACAGCCGGGGAAGAGGGCGTCGCGATCCTTGAATTCGAGGACCAGCACGGTGTCCTTGCTGAGCAGCACCACATCCGCACGGACGCCGGTGTCGTCGACCGCTCGGTCGGTATCGTCCGGCCTGCGCAGCGGGAGTACATACTCGAATACGATCTGGAGCTTCCCATACTCCGCAGGGAGATCACGAAAAGCTGACGCGAGGGTCGCGTAGCAGTTCCACCACGCCCTCGACTGCTCGGGCTTGAGAGGGAAGGGCGACACCCGCTTGAAGCGCGAGGTCATCGTGCGTTCCCACTCGGTTTCGCCGAGGGCAAGCAATTTGTCCACTGTGCTGTGGTAGCAGCACTTACCGATGTAGCTCATACAAACCTCCTCATTCGGTTTTGTGAGCTTCATTATACGAACCACGGACACCTTGTCAAACTTTCGTTCTTTCTTATTTATTCTTTCTTCCTTTGTAGTTTCTTTCCTTACCACTTCGGGCTGACCGACCAGACCGTGTCAATGGTCAGGTGTTCCTCGGCCTCTTCCTTGGCCTCCTTGAAGCGGGTATCAGACATCTTGTCCTTCGCGGCCTTATAGAACGCGTAGTACGTGAGCGCGCGGCGCTCCATGATATCATAGGCCGCGGCTGTGTGGTCATACTCGTCCTGAAGCTCGCGCTGCGCGGAGCGCTGAAAGAGGTTCCCTGCGAGCGAGGCCACGAGCAGGACGGCGAGCACGACGGCGACGATCCGTGTGCGCTTCAGCGCTGCGGCGTCGCGCTTTTCCGTGCTTCGCGCGAACGCCTTAATCTCGTCCATATTGTCCGCGATCCACTTAGCCGAGCGCTCACGCTCCACCTGCATCGCCTTCTCATACGCGGCCTGCTCCTCTTTTTCGCGCGTGGCCTGTTCTTCTTTTTCGTGATTCGCCTGCGCTTCTTTCTCGAGCGCTTCCTCCCGCGCTTTTTCAAGCCACTTGTCTAATACGCTCGCAGGATCGGGAGCTTTGTTCTGCTGATCCATAGTATTCACCTCCTTAGACTGAATAACTCCCGAGGACGCGGCCAAAGGTATAGAGGTAGTCACCCTCGTGCACCTCAATGTCCGGGTATGCCGGATTCAACGAGTGCAAGTGCACTCTGCCGTTGGCACGGTCCACCACCAACTGCTTGATGTACGAACTGCCGTTGAGGGAGAAGAGGCCGACCTCTCCGCTCTCAATCGCGGGGACCGACTGGACAAAGGCCACGCCGCCGTCGTGATACTTCGGCTCCATGGAGTCGCCCGAGATCGGCACGCCATAGCTCGTGCCGTGGGGGACGACGCCGTCCGGGTACTGCTCGACCTTCCCACCGGGAGAGGAACTGAGGTAGTTTCCAAAGCCCGCAGCTGTGGGTTCATCATAAATAAGGACGCCTCCGCGCGAAGCACGAATGGTCTGCATGGGGATCGTGCCATCGTCATAAGGCTCCAGCACGGTATCGACCAGCCGCCGGTCCCGTTCATCCGCGCGATCATATAAAATACCGACGCGGGTGGCGCGGTCGGAGAGAGCGGCGCTGTCAAGAGCGCGGCCAGCCGCCGCGGCCGCGGCGACATCGCGGTGGACGGCCGCCACGTCGCTGGAGAGCTCAAGAGCCCTCCACTGCGCTGGCGTGTACTTCACGCGGTATCGCGGGTCGTCCTCATCCGCCGACACATACACACCGTCCGGCGTAGGGTGGACGTCAAAGCCGAGGATGTACAGGGTCTGCTCAAGTATGGTCTTCGGACAATCGTACCCACTCAGCCACTCAGAGTTCAGCCCGAGCGTGTTGGCGAGCAACCGCAGCTTGGCAGGCTTGGGCTCTATCTCCTTCGACAGATACTGGCTTATGTCATTTCTTCTTAACTCGACGTCCTGATACTCTCTGTGCTCCGCGCGGTAGCGCTCTGACATTGCGACAACGTCGGTCTGACGCAGGTCACGTTCCTCCATAACTTCGCGGAGTCTTGTTTTCAGATTGGATATCTTCATCAGTATCACCTCCGTGAGGCTATTAAAACACGTTTTGAGGAAAAGTTCAAGGGTTTTAACAAATTTTTTCAAATTTTTGAATTTATCCCCTTGACAAACCGCGCGGGCAGGAGTATTCTGCCATTAGTTCAAAGATTTGAACAGACCGCGGAGGAGGTGGTGGAACAGTGGAGTACAACAGCGCGAAGCTGAGAGGCAAAATCGCGGAGGTCTACAAGACTCAGGCGCGATTTGCAGAGGCAGTTGGCGTCTCGGAGCGCTCAATTTCTTTGAAAATGTCGGGAAAAGTGGCATGGCGAAGCGATGAGATCGTCAAAGCCGCGCAGCTCTTGTCCATTGAGCCGCAAAATATTGCGGACTATTTTTTGCCCGCTGTGTTCAAAGATTTGAACAACTGACGGAGGAGAACTAACAAAAAGAAGAAGCAAGAAAATGGCTGATTGCATATTCTACGCCACAAAGCAAAGGATGAGCTGAGAACGAACAACATTAAAAACAGGAGGACATGGACATGGCAAAGATCATTCTCAAGACAAACACGATCCCGAAGCAGATCAACTGCGACACGGTGAAGCTGACACCCGAGGCACTGAGCGTGCTGCAACGGCTCCAGCTCCGCAGCGGGCTCTCCGCGCGGCAGATCGTCTCTGACATCCTGCTGCAAGCGGAATACATGGTGCAGGTCGAGGAGGGTGACGAGCGATGAGCGAGCACAGCGCCTACACCTATCAGGCGCTCGCCGAGCGATGGGCGTGCAGCGTAGACCTGATTTACAAAATGGTACGCCGCGGCGAGATCAAGACCTTCCGCATTGGCCGCGCGACGCGCATCAGCGCGTCAGAGGTCGAACGCATCGAGGGAGGCAACCAAACGGTCTGACGGCGCAACGCGCCTGACGATAGAAAAATACCCAACCATCTGAAAGGAGAAGTAACCAATGACAAATGAGGAAAAGCTGCAAATCCTGCTGGACCGAGAGGAGCGGGCCTACGAGCTGCTGCGCACGCTGGAGCCGACGGACCCGGCGTTCGGAACCTGCCTTGACAATTCCCACCGCTGTATGTATGTGCGAAGCGAGATCGTCATGGCCAGCATTGATGGACAGCTGTGCGGCGAAGGGGTCGGGCCCGAGACCGAGCAGCCGAAGCCCGAAGAAGGCACGGACGCCTGCGACCCTGCGCCCGCGCAGGAGCCCGAGACCGAGCAGCCGAAGCCCGAAGCAAAGGAGGAGGCTGCCGCCCCGGCTACCAACGATGCGCCGCAGCTGACGAAGGAGGACATGGTCAATCGCCTAACCCCGATCTCGCTTTCTCACCCCAACGTGGTCCAGCGCGCGATGGCGGAGATGGGCTTCAGCAAGCTCTCCCAGATCCCGCCGGAGCGCTACGGCGAGCTGCTTGACAAGGTAGAGGAGGCCGTGAAATGCCGCCAGTAAGCCACGCCGTCCTTGGCGCAAGCAGCGCCCATCGCTGGCTTGTGTGCACGCCGTCGGCACGGCTCAGTGAGCGGCTGACGGAGCGCTTCGGCAGGCAGGAATCCGTCTACGCGGCGGAAGGCACAAAGGCCCATGCGCTGGGCGAGCTGAAGATCCGCCACGCCGTGTGGCGCGCGGACAAGATGACCGCTACCAAGCACGGGCAGATGAGCAAAGAGGCGCGAGCCGCATACCCCGGCATCAACGCGAACCGTTACAAAGCCCTGCGCACTGAGCTGGGCGACATCCCCGAGGACATGGAGGCCGCCACGGACACCTACTGCGACGTGGTGATGCGGCTGCGCGAGGAGCACCCCGGTTGCGCGCTCTTCCTTGAGCAGCGCGTGGACTACTCATTCTGGGCTCCAGAGGGCTTCGGCACAGCGGACTGCGTGCTCGTGAACGACGATGAGCTCATCATCGTCGACTACAAGAACGGTACGGGCGTGCCGGTGAGCGCGGCAGGCAATCCACAGCTGCGTCTCTACGCCCTCGGTGCGATGAAGCGCTTCAGTGTGCTCTATGACTTCGACTGTGTCACGTATTACATCGTGCAGCCGCATCTGAACAGCGTGAGCCACGAGATGTGCGACTGCGAGCTGCTGGAGCTGTGGGCGCAAAACACGGTCCGGCCCGCAGCGGAACTGGCCTACGAGGGCAAGGGCGAGTTCGTCCCCGGCGAGCACTGCCGCTTCTGCGCGGCGAAGGCCGTATGCGCCGCCCGCGCGGCGGAGGCGCTGAAGGTCTTTGACTACGGCCTCGCGGGCAGCGGGGAGCTGAGCGACCAGCAGATCGCCGATATCCTGCCGCGCCTGCCACTGGCCGAAGAGTGGATCAAGGACATCCGCAGCTACACCGAAGACCGCGCGCTGCACGGCGACACCATCCGCGGCTACAAGCTGGTGCGCGGCAAGCGCCCCAACCGCGCGTGGACGGACGATGAAGAGGTCCGCGCGCAGCTTCTCAGGCATGGCTACGGCCCCGAGCAGTTCGAGGAAACGAAGCTGAAATCCGTGGGTGTGATTGAAAAAACCGTCGGAACAAAAGCCTTCCGCGCGCTGCTCAGCGGTCTTGTCAGACAGGGTGAGGGACGCCTCCAGCTTGTGCCGGAGAGCGATCCCCGCCCGGAATACAACAGTGCCGATGCCGCCTTCAGCGACATGGCCGAAACCAACAACGATATTTAATAAGGAAAGGATACATACATCATGGCTAACTACAACAAGGCTATCACCGCTACCTCCGTCCGTCTCGGCGAGGTCCGCTTTTCCTACGCAAATGTCTTCGCCAAGCGCAAGAACGACGACGGCAGCGACGGCAAGTACACCGTGTGCCTGCTGATCCCCAAGGCCGATGCGCAGGCGAAGAAGCTCATCGACGCCGCCGTGGAGGCCGCCAAGCAGGCAGGCGTGCAGAGCAAGTGGAACGGTAAGCTGCCCTCCGCAGCAAAGCTGCACCTCCCGCTGCGCGACGGCGACGCCGAGTGCCCCGACGACCCCAACTACGAGGGTATGTGGTTTATGAACGCAGGCTCCACCCAGAAGCCCGGTGTGCGCGTGCTGGAGAACGGCGCGATGCATGAGGCGCTGGACAGCGACGACTTCTACTCCGGCTGCTGGGGCGCGGTGGTCGTAAACTTCTTCCCCTACAGCGTGAGCGGCAATGTGGGCGTCGCGGCTGGCCTGAACAATCTCATTAAGACGCGCGACGATGATCGCTTCGGCGGCGGCCGCAGCGCTGACGCCGACTTCGGCGACATGGCAAGCGGCTCCTTCCTCGACTAAGCGATCCACCTTTTCCCCGGAGCGGGGCTCCTGCTCCGGGGATCATTTTCAAAGGAGGCAAGTATGAAATTATTGATCGGAGGAAGCCCGTGCACGCACTGGAGCATCGCGCAGACCAAGCATCGCGAGACCGAGGCCAGCGGCATCGGCTGGGAGCTGTTCCTGAACTACCGCATCGCCCGCGACAAATATAAACCGGACTATTTTCTCTACGAGAACAACAAATCCATGTCGCCCGCTATCCGGGCGCAGATCACGGCAGAGCTTGGCGTGGAGCCGGTGCTTATCAACTCCGCGCTGGTATCGGCGCAGAACCGCCAGCGGCTCTACTGGGTCGGTAAGCGTGAGCCGGACGGTACATACAGCCAAGTTCCTGTGGAGCAGCCGGAGGACAGGGGTATTCTGCTGAGAGACGTGCTGGAGACAGGCATCCGCTGGCGCGAGAAGAGCTATGCGCTCCAAACAGGACACAGTGCGACGGCGGAGGATGCCGTTGCACGCAGGCAGCGGAACGCGGTAGCAGAGCCTGTACGCATTGGGACCATTGAGAACGGCGCAAAGAACCAGACTTTTGACAGCCAGCAATACCGTGTTTACAGCCCGGACGCCAAAAGCGTAACCCTCTATGGGAATGGCGGCGGCCTGGGCGCAAAAACCGGGCTTTATGCCGTGCCTGTGGCTGGGCGCATCGTGGGGCGCAGGATCAACGAGCAAGGCCACCGCGACGATTACAACGAAGCGATCCCGCATTTCCAGTATTTCGAGGTAAACGAAGAACCGCAAAAAACCAACTGCCTGACAACCGTTCAGAAAGACAATATGATTGCCGTGCCGATGCGGGTACGAGAGGCGACAAAGCAGGGGTATGTGGACATCGCACCGGGCGAGTGTGTAGACCTTGCTATGCCGGGGAGCAAGACCCGCAGGGGCCGCGCTATGCGGGAGAAAAGCAACTGTCTGACGACATCTTGCGAAATGTACGAATATTGCGGGACGCTGGATGCGCCGATCTATCAGGTGCGGGATGGACGTATCACCGTCAAGGGCAAGGAGTACCCAATCAAGCTGCGAGACGGTTGCTACATCATTCGCAAGCTGACCGTGACGGAATGCAAACGCCTTCAGACCGTGCCGGAGGAGTATGTTTTCCCGGTGAGCAACAGCCAAGCCTACAAGATGCTTGGCAACGGCTGGACGGTGGACGTGATCGCCCACATTATGAGCCATTTCGATGGGCTGACCAAGGAGCCGGTGGAAGTGCTGTCGATGTACGACGGTATGAGCTGCGGCCATATCGCGCTGGACAAGCTGGGCGTACAGCCGTGGTTGCTCAGATACTACGCGACCGAGATCGACAAGTACGCCATCCAGACCACGCAGCACAATTTCCCAGACACCGTGCAGCTGGGCGACGCATTTCAGGTGAGGAACGATGACTGGAGGATATGCTGATGGACTACATAGAATTTCCCTACGTCCTCGTGACGATGGGCAAGCCGGGGACGCTGTTCTCCATGCGCGACTTCGAGGATGTGCTGCGCGAGAGAATCGGCGAAGACGCCGTGCAATTCTTCCGGCAGGCGACCGAGGGCGCGGACGCCAAGATCAAAGAGCTCGAAGACACTGTTGAGTACCTTGAGCAGCAGGTCGAGGAGGATGAGCTGTCGCTGCGGGAGGCGCTGCGATGACGAAATTTCCTTTTCTGCTGATGGACTTTGAGACCTTCAGCACCGTAGACATCGGAAAGTGCGGAAGCTATCGCTACATGGACGATCCGTCCTTTGAGCCACTGCTTCTTTCCTACGCCATGAATGATGAGCCGGTTAAGCTCGTCGACTTTACAAGGGGCGAAGAATGGCCGGAGGAGTTTCTCGTGGCCCTGTTCGACCCGGAGATCACAAAGATCGCATGGAACTGCTCTTTCGAGCGCGGCGTAATCGCCACGGACCTGCACAGATACATGCCGCCGGAGGAGTGGCTCGACGTCATGCACGTCGCGGCGCAGTGCGGCCTGCCGATGAGCCTTGACGCCGCTGGTAAGGCGCTGGGACTCTCCGAAGATCAGGCGAAGATGAAAGAGGGCAAGACGCTGATCCGCTACTTCTGCTGCCCGTGCAAGCCGACGAAGATCAACGGCCATCGTGAGCGCAACTTCCCGGAGCACGCGCCGAAGCGGTGGGAGACCTTTCGCGACTACTGCATCCGCGACACCGAGGCGGAGCGCACGATCTTCCACATGCTGGAGCAATGGCTGCCGAACGAGGACGAGCGCCGCTTCTGGGCCCTCGACCAGCGCATCAACGAGCGCGGCGTGCGCATTGACCGGCAGCTCGCCATCAACGCGGTTGCAATGGACGAGCGCTACAAGGAAGAACTGACGGCGAAAGCCGTCGCCCTGACGGGCCTTGAGAACCCGAAGTCGGTCAGTCAGGTGAAGAACTGGCTTGCCGATCAGGAGGGGAAGAGCTTCCCCTCGCTCAACAAGAAGGTCATCGCCGACGTGGTGTCGCAGCTCCAGAGCGAGGATGCCCGCGAGTTCATGGCCCTGCGCGGCGAACTGAGCAAGAGCTCAACAGCCAAGTATCAGGCGATGCTGCGCTCCATGTGCAGAGACGAGCACAGCAAGGGCTGCTTCCAGTTCTACGGCGCGAACCGCACGGGACGCTTCGCGGGTCGCCTTGTTCAGTTCCAGAACATGAGCAAGAACTACAGCCCCTCGCTCGCCGGGATGCGCGAGCTGGTGAGGGGCGGACACTACAGCGCCCTGAACGCGCTATACGACAGCGTATCGGGCGTCCTGAGCGAACTGGTGCGCACGGCGATCATCCCCGAAGAGGGCCAGCGCATCGTGGTGGCGGACTTCAGCGCCATCGAAGCGCGCGTGACGGCGTGGTTCGCGGG
>ERZ1035014.609-NODE-609-length-15212-cov-16.822260_pt1 | contig 15212 bp, 30 predicted proteins | sample MGYA00520620_ERZ1035014 | MGnify/ENA primary metagenome ERZ1035014 (study PRJEB33766, sample SAMN09781744) | gut metagenome | biome: gut microbiome | host: Homo sapiens | place: Madagascar | study: EMG produced TPA metagenomics assembly of the PRJNA485056 data...
CAAACGTCGACGCAGTGTGGAATGTACTTACAAAGCAGAAAGTCAAATGCGACCGCGATCAGGCCGAGCGTGTCGCTTGGCGCATTGTGAAGGACTGGGTAGCTGCGCAGATGGCGATTCTGGAATCCGAGATGGTACAGCTGGACGAAATCTTCCTTCCGTATATGCTCAACGATAATGGTCAGACGCTATTCCAATGCTACCGGCAGAATCAGCTTTCAATCGAAGATGGAACATGAATGGAATAAAAAAGCGCTATGAGACGCAGAAACTGATAATTGATGGAGAAATCCGGGATGTCGAGATCTACAGGGTCCCGGAATTGCTGAAGCAAGTACCTGGGGCAGACTGCCGGGAGTGTGCTTTCTTCGGAACGATGACGGCATACGAACTCGGCCTGCCATTCTGCTGGTCGGATGAAGTGGCCGAATCCGACATTTTCGCACTTGGGAAGCAGATCTGTTTCCGGAAGCGCAATGATACGGATTGAATTGGAGGGATACTGATGGACTTAGAGAAAACAGCGATGGAGCGGCTACGAATGGCGTCAGAAATGAGCCTGCGCTTGTACAAGCAGCCGCTTGTTATCACTTATTCCGGAGGCAAGGATTCAGACGTTCTTCTGCATCTGGCTGGGAAAGCGGGTATCCCGTATGAGGTGCTGCATTCGCTGACCACGGCGGACGCGCCGGAGACTGTCTGGCATGTGCGGGATACCTTCCGCCGCTTGGAGCTGGCTGGCGTAAAATGCGACATCGATACGCACCGGACGCCGGACGGCGGGAACGTGACGATGTGGAATCTGATCCCGCGTAATTCCGTGCCACCGACAAGAATCAGCAGATATTGCTGCAGGGAACTGAAGGAAACCGGCGGAAAAGGACGTTTTATTGCGACGGGAGTCCGGTGGGCAGAGTCTGCAAGGCGGAAGCAATCACACGGCGTTATGGAAACTAGCCACAAGGACAAAGACAAGCGAATTATCCTAATGGACGACAACGACGAGCGGAGAATGCTCCTGGAAAACTGCCAGCTGAAAGCTCGACGGACGGTAAACCCAATCATCGACTGGAAAGACGAAGACGTTCTCGGCTACTGCGACGAGCAGAAGATTGCGATGAACCCGTTATACGCCTGCGGATGGAAACGAATTGGCTGTATCGGATGCCCTCTTGCCAAAAAGGCAACGCGATACGCCGAATTTGCAAGGTATCCGAAGATTAAAGCCGCATATATCCGTGCGTTCGGCCGGATGCTAAACGAACGGAAGAAGAGGGAGCCATCGAACGACTGGCAGACAGGAGAGGACGTGATGCACTGGTGGATGGAGGACGGCGTTTTGCCGGGACAAATGGTTCTTGAAGGAATGGAGGACATATGATAGGCAAGGAAATCGCGCAGGCGCTGCGGTGCTGCGCGAAGGGGCTTGGACACGACGACGCGTGCGAAAACTGCAAGGTCGGAGAAATCCAAAACCGGCAGGAATGCATCGAGTTTGCGGCAGCTAACGCAATCGAGCGCCTGACCGACGAGAACGCGACGCTGCGCAAGGAAATCGAGTGGAAGGACATGGTGATTGCCCTCGCACAGAGAAAGCAGGCGAAGGCAGAAGCCGAGAGGGACGCTCTAATCGAGCAGATAAAAGAGCGGCATGACTGCCTGGACTGCAAGCATAACGATTTTTGCGAATATGACGGTGCGGACGATGCGATTGTCTTTGACTGCATGAACTGCGTGCAGGAAGGATGCCCATGCACCGGGTGCTGCGATTCCAGCCGCTGGGAATGGCGCGGATTGCCGGAAGCGCCGGAGGGAGGAGAATAATGCCACCTAAAGAAAATCTTGAAAGAGCCTGTGAAGAGTGCATCCATTATTGGGCGTGCTTCAGACAATGCGGCGATCCGATGGCGCAGAGTAGCGCCACTGGCTGTGAGTGCTACGAGACGGTTAAAAGCAGTATGGCGTATTATGTCGGGACACTGGATGGAGCAAAAGGAAAAATCCCAAATCGCCTCCGCGAGCTGGCCGAGGCCGACGAGTACGGGCGCGTGGTGGTGCTGCCGTGCAAGGTGGGAGACCGCTGGACAGATGAGGAAGGTCGAGCAGTGCGAATAACCGCAGTAATCGTCAGCATAGATCCGTTTGGGACGAGCATCAACATCTACTTTGATTATGAGGACGCAACGCCGGACGATTCGGGAAGCGACTGCGTGACAAATTGGAATTATTTCAGCCGCCACTATACCTGCATTGAGGCAGAGCGGGCGACGGAGGGCTAACAATGGAAAATGTGAACTGCCTGCAATGTAAATTCAGACACCCTGACAACGGTAACTGCATGGAAGTTGGTGGGTTCTGTACGGCCGTTCCAGCAGCGTATTGCCCGTTGCTGCGGCAGTATTTAGGCACATTGATGACACCGGAACAGGCGGCAAACGCCAAGACTATCATCGAATCCGCATTTGCGGAGGACACCTCGAAAGCCGAACGAATCAGAAAACTGCTTGCAGCCGACAAGGAAGGCCGGTGCATCATCCTGCCGTGCAAGTTGGGTGATACAGTGTGGAGAATAAAGCGGACATTTGAAACATATCCGGATAAAAGCGAGCCATACATTGAGCCGGACGCCTTCCTGCTGCAAGACGTTTTTAATATCGGAAAAACTGTATTCCTCACAAGAGAGGAAGCAGACCACGAGCTGAAACGAGTAAAAGGATGGTAGATCTTAATGGCATTGAAAATACCAAAGTATATCTACGAGTGGATGGTGCTTACTGCACACTATTCCTACAAAGCTGCAGAGCTCAACCGGAAGGTGGCTGAGTGGCTGGAACGTCACGGAGTTGATGTCGACGCGCTCAGTGATGGTTCCGGATGCGGATTCGAAGAGCTGATGTACGGGCTTAACATCGCAGATGAACTCTGCGAAAGGATAGAAAGAGAGGCAGCAAATGCGGACATATTTCAGAAGTGATTACGCGCTCCACCCGTGCGGCGCGGGATATGAATATTGCGACGGGGAGTGTTCTCATTGCGAAGCTGCGGCATCGACATATACCTCAAACACTACGCAGCCAAAATATGAGCCGTGGCGAAAAGAAATGCAAGAAAGGCCGGTGACACCGACAAACAATGAACAGACCAGAAACGACGAAGTGGCTTTCAAAACTGCTGGAAGAACATATTGACCCGAAGAACGACCCGCGCGTCTATTGGGCCAAGGAAATCACGTTTGACTACGGCAGCGTTTCTCCCATTCGCGTGGACTATATGCAGTTCAAGCCGGTCAACAATAGCGTGTCCGGCATCGAGAAGGGCGATGTGTACTGCTACGAGATCAAGTCCTCAGTTGAAGACTTCCGCTCGAAGAACGGACACAACCTGATTGGGGATTTCAACTACTACGTCATGCCGCTGGAAGTCTACGAAAAGGTCCGGGACGAACTGCCATACAGCGTTGGCGTTCTGTGCCCGGAAAAGCTGGGTTATAAATTCCTGCCGTACATTCTGAAAGTGGTGCAGCGTGTTCGACGCATCGACAGAAAAAGGCCGCTCCAGGAAATGCTCCTGATGATGTGGCGCAGCTCCCGGCGGGAAATTGTAAAAGCGAGAAAGGAAGTGAATGGAAATGACGAACCTTAAACCTTGCCCGTTTTGCGGAGGTGAAGCAAAATTCTCCAGAAAAGCAAGTTTTGAGTTCGGAACACGGCGCGGCTGGAAGTTTGGAATCCATTGCACAAAGTGCGGCATCGAAACTCCAAAGAACGATTACACGGTAGAAATTGAATTTTCAGACTATGGAGAAGTGAAAGTCGTGAAAGACGAACGGCCAGCAGCAATCGAAAAATGGAATTTGAGGACACACCACTGATGGAAGGATGAACACAGTATGTCTCGCTCTGTAAATGAAGTTCTTTTCGAAGCGGTCAAGAACAAACTGCAAACGGCGCGCGAATCGTATTCCAAATACCGATCCACAATGGAGGACCTGAACGCGCTGCTCAAGGATATGATCGACTATGCAGTAAAGAACAACTGGAACATCCAAGAACTGTCCGATTATTCCCTTGAAGGTTATTTGTATGATGGCAAGCCGGAAATCGATGAGGTCATGAAAAAGATCATAGAGATGTTTGGAGTGCCAGAGGAGGAACTTTGAAATGGTGTATTACATCAAAGATCAGGACCTGCTAGACCTTCTTGACGAGAACGGCAGAACGATACTGACTGCCGCAAAAATCAACAGACTTGAGGGAGTCTACTTTCCCGCAGAACTGCACGTTGGAGATCGCGCGTGGAAGAAGGCCATGAGCATCCTCGATAAGAAATACGCGGAAGCGAAAAAGCTGCCGTTCGTCCGTAACCCGCTGGCATGGGCGCTATATCACACATGGAGGGAGTTTGACGATGGAAAACGTTGCGACTGAAGAATTTATCAGCAGAACCGAGGCGCTGAAAGACTTTGAATCCTGCAACGCGGAAAATCCGAACTGGACACCTCAGCGTGTGAAAACGCTCCTGCTTCGTCAGCCCGCCGCTGACGTTGCGGAGGTGGTGCATGGGCAGTGGATTAAAGATGATTTTCTTTCCGATGATGTGAACAACGCTGAAAAATGTAGTCGATGCGGCGAGCTGATTGGATGGTTCGGGAATCTGCCGAACTACTGCCCCAACTGCTGGGCGAAGATGGATGGAGGGAACGATGATGCGGTTGATTGACGCGGACGATGCGAAGCGGACATACACCCAAGATATGTTTGATACGGAAGAAGATTTCGAGCGTGTCAACGACGTGCTTGATTACGCACCCACCGTTGATGCCGTCGTGGTAACGCGCTGCAAAAACTGTAAAGATTTCCGTCAGAACAACGAAAATGACCCGTACTGCGCGAATAGGCGCGGGCTGGATGATCCAGTGCCAGACGGGTTCTGCAACTACGGGAAGCCAAAGGAGGCAAGCGATGAACGGTGAATGGGTCTTGGCAAATAAATGCCCGCACTGCGGCGGGCGGATGACTCTTGTGGACTTTTACTCCTACTCGCGCGACTACCCGATTTTGAAAAACGGGAGACCGTCGAAGCATGGGAAAAAGTGCGGAGAAGAAGCCGTTGGAGTTATAAATGCCCAATGCAATTCGTGCCATGTGACGTGGGATGACAGCAACACTCGCCTCACTGTGGATGGCAAAATTGAAATCAGAGGGGATGGATATGGATGGTGACAGAATATGGGCGTAACGATTAAATGCAAGAAAACAGGTCGGGAAATCGACCTTGGATGCGGTGGATTCATGAATCTGCGGCGGAAGGTGGCTCAACTCATGGGAGAGCCGTTTTACAGTCATTACGAGAAGCTTTGTAACGCGCCGATCATCATGCAACCGGAAGTGGAAGAGAAGTTTTGGAAAGATTGGGCCACGGAAGCAGACAGGATACTTGCAGAAAACCACTTTCCCGTAAAAGTTGTGAAGTTCCTGCTTGCCCCTGACAGCGAAGCTACGACGCGTTACGGAGCCTGCAAGGAAATCCTGAAGGTCATCGGGGACTACGACGACAACATCTGCTACGGCTATGCCGGCCGGAGCGACTGCGCAATGTTCCGAGACTTCAAGGCAATCTTGCAGGACTGCGTGGACAACAAATGCGATATGGTCTGGATGTAGGAGGACAGAAAATGGATGCTGTGGCGTATATCAAAGCATATGCGAGAATGTGCGATTCTTTTGATTCTAAGCACAACATTACGGGAAAACCGTGTGTAGGCTGTCCACTTGACGATATTGGACGCGGATGCCATATGAACGATCTCACCAACAACGCAGAGGAATGTGTTGCTGCGGTCGAGAAGTGGGCAAAAGAACACCCGGTCAAAACGAGGCAGAGCGAGTTTTTGAAGCAGTGGCCGGATGCTAGGCTTTATGAAGGCGTTCTTGGGATTTGCCCTAATATGCTTATGTATCGCGATGAAACTACTGGTCAATGCACAAAAAATGTTATGTTCTGCCCTGATTGTCGTCGTGATTTTTGGCTGGCCGAAATCGAGGACGAAGAAGCATAATTGGAGGACGGAGATATGGATGCTGTTGAATTCTTAAAAGAACGAACTAGGATGTGCAATTTTTATATGAGTACTTGCATCAACTGCCCTGGGAACAAAGTTGCATATTGCGCAACATTATGTGCAAACGCTATTGATCTGGTTCCTATCGTTGAGCAATGGGCAAAAGAACATCCCGTTAAAACAAGACAGAGTGAATTTTTGAAGATGTTTCCAAATGCGTCTGTTGGGTATAATGGTACTCTTGTTATCTGCCCATCTCAAGCAGACACAAAGGCTGTTGCAGGGTGTGTCAGAAGCGAAAGAAATTGTGATAAATGCAAACGTGATTTTTGGCTGACAGAAATCAAGGACGGTGAAGCATGATGGACAAGCAGCTGATTTACAGGGAAGACGCGCTCGAAATCGTGCGCCGGACATCCGGAGACTATGCTGCGGCATTCGCTGAGATCAGCCGACTGTCGGCAGTGGACGCAGTGCAGGTTACACGCTGCAGGGACTGTGATGGCCGCCGGGCAGAAATTTCATGGTGTGGGACATATGTTAGGTGCGGGTTTCGTGACGCGACCGGCCTTAATATGCCGGAGGATGGGTTCTGCTCTCTTGGAAAAGGAGGACAATAAATGCCGCTCATAAACGTTGCTTTATACGGAGAAGGAAAACGAAATAACCGGCTTCGGGCAGAATATATTTGCTGCGATCACACGCAGGAATGCTCCGCATACCACGAAGGGAAATGCCTGAACGTTACCATACCGTTCAACCGACGGTGTGAACTTGGCAGAGTTGAAAAAGTGGATGGCGGCACAAAGCAGAGCAGACTCTATGACAGTGTAACGAACATGGCACGGCATTCTGAAAAATATCGCCTTCTTAAATACCCATCCTATTGGTATGTAATTCGCATTGGAGATATGGCGTATCTGAATCTTCCTTACGTTGACCTCAAATTGGACGGACGCCGACTGAACGCATCAACGGCGATATTCACAAATCAACATTTACTAGTGGACAGACCAATGCTGACACCGGACAATTTGGACAACGTACTTGGATATAAACCACGCAATATGTGCGGAGACATCATCACGGGCTATGCGGATGAAAGCGTACCGAATTTCCTGCGCCAATTCAAAAGACTGTTTCCAGTGGAATATGACCGTTTCGTGAAAGAGTACCCGAAGTATGCAGAGCTGTCCCCGACATTTATCGGAAGATACGCAAAACTCGCAACGTGCAATTCAGACTGCGTGTATAAGGATTCAAGCGGGAACAAGTTCACGATGGAAGATGGGAAATGGATGGTCTGCAAAGAGTATAGATCGGGATTCCTTCCGTTTGGAGCGTCCAAGGCAGAAGTCATTATTACGCTGACAGACGATATGAAAGCTAAAATCACGGACAATGCGCAGGTCTTGGATGACACTGTGTTTGTATAGGAGACAAGATGAATAGCAAATACTTGGAATTTCTGAAATCAAAAATCGAGACGGCTCCGGTGAGCGGCTTTTCCGTTCCGGAGGAAGATATCAATCCGGCGCTGAAGCCGCATCAGAGAGACGCAGTGCGCTGGGCGCTGCGGGGTGGCAGAAGAGCTCTCTTCGAGAGTTTCGGATTAGGTAAAACTGTACAGGAACTGGAGTTCTGCCATCATGCCGCGAAACATGAAGGAATGCCAGCGTTGATTGTGCTTCCGCTTGGCGTTCGACAGGAGTTCAGGCGGGACGCCGTGAATATTCTAGGATACGAAGAGCCGGTCTATGTACGGACGATGCAGGAGGTACGCGAGAATGCCGGTGTGGAGATCATGCTTACCAACTATGAGCGCGTCCGGGACGGGGATATCGACCCGGCGTACTTCGCGGCGACGAGCCTTGACGAAGCGTCGGTGCTGCGCTCGTTTGGAAGCAAGACCTATCAGACGTTCCTCCAAAAGTTCAAGGGTGTCAAATACAAGATGGTAGCAACGGCCACTCCGGCACCGAACAAGTACAAAGAGATCATCCACTATGCAGGATATCTCGAAGTCATGGACACCGGACAGGCCCTTACACGGTTCTTCAAGCGGGACAGCACCAAGACCAACAACCTGACCCTTTATCCACACCGTGAAGAAGAATTCTGGCTGTGGGTCAGTTCATGGGCGCTGTTCCTTGGAAAACCGTCAGACCTCGGATATTCTGACGAGGGATATGAACTTCCTGGACTCGAAGTCAGAACGCATGTTGTTCACGACGAATTCGGAAAGATCACGGACCGGGATGGTCAAGTGAAGATGATGAACGATTCTGCCACAAACCTTCAGGAGGCATCACGCGAAAAACGTGATACAATAGCTGCAAGAGTCCGTTTAGCAAAAGAAATCGTCGACAGTGACCCAAACGCAAGCTTTATCCTCTGGCACGATCTTGAAGCGGAGCGGCACGAAATTCACAGAGTTATGCCAGAGGCCGTAGAGATTTACGGAACGATGGACTATGACGAGCGAGAACGCCGTGTGATTGACTTCTCGGACGGCAAAATCCGGCTCTTTGCGACGAAGAAGGAGCTGTCCGGACAGGGATGCAATTTCCAGAGGCATTGCCACAGAATGATTTTCGTTGGAATCGACTATGAGTTCAACGACTTCATTCAGGCCATTCACCGCTGCTACCGCTTTTTGCAGACGGAGAAGGTCATTGTGGACATCATCTATACGGAGGCGGAGATTCCAATCTGGGACGTGCTTCAAAAGAAATGGAAGCAACACGACTACATGCAGGAGCAGATGCGAGAAATCGTCAAGAAATACGGTCTCTCGGGCGAACGCATGAAACAGGAACTGGAAAGAAGCATAGGAGTTGAGAGAGTGGAGATCAAAGGCGAAAACTGGATTGCGGTCAACAATGACTGCTGCGAGGAAACGGAAAAGATGGCGGACAACAGCGTCGATCTGATTGTCACATCGATTCCGTTTTCAAATCACTATGAGTACACACCAAGCTATAACGACTTCGGTCACAACGAAGATACGCAAAAGTTCTTTGAGCAGATGGACTATCTGACCCCGAACCTTCTGCGCGTGCTGAAACCTGGACGTGTCTTCTGCTGCCATGTAAAAGACCGCGTTCTTTTCGGCAACGCGACCGGAACCGGTATGCCGACGATGGAGCCGTTTCATGCCATGTGTATCAGCCATTACATGAAGCACGGTTTTGCGTACTTTGGCATGATTACGGTCGTTACGGACGTCGTTCGAGAGAACAACCAGACGTACCGGCTTGGATGGTCTGAGCAGTGCAAGGACGGGACAAAAATGGGTGTCGGCTGCCCGGAGTACATCTTGCTATTCCGGAAGCTTCCAACCGACCGCTCCAAAGCATATGCAGATGAGCGCGTATCCAAGACGAAGGACGAATACACACGCGCTCAATGGCAGATCGATGCACACGGGTTCTGGCGCAGTTCCGGAAATCGGCTGATTACGAAAGACGAACTGCTGCATACTGACACGGGAAAGTTGCAAGCAATTTATCGGAAATACAGCCGTGATTCCGTTTACAGCTATGACGAGCATGTAAAACTGGCGAAAGAGCTTGACAAGGACGGGCATCTGCCGGCCACGTTCATGGTAGTTGCGCCCGGAAGCTGGACAGACCAAGTGTGGGACGATATCAACCGAATGCGGACGCTCAACACGACGCAGAGCCAGAGACGGAAAGAGAACCACGTTTGCCCGCTTCAGCTAGATATCGTCGACAGGCTCATCAACCGGTACAGCAACCCTGGGGATTTGGTGCTTGACCCGTTCGGCGGACTCGGGACCGTTGCACTGGAAGCCATCAAGGCCGGCAGACGTGGCTACACCATCGAGCTCAATAATGACTACTTCCGCGATGCGGTCGGCTACCTGAAGGAGTTTGACGAGTCTCAGCAGAACGACAATCTGTGCCTGTTCGATGTAATCTGATTCCAAAAACGTGCGATGGGATGCAATGCAAAAAAAATTTTTCTGGCGTTGATCCAACACCTGTGACACGAAAATAGAGAAAAAGTTATGAATACTCCTTAAACATCCGTATGTGCAGAACATATGGATGTTTTTTCATATGACCTAAATCATTTGGAGGCATGAGTATGCTGAAAATAGAGGGAGTGATAAATGATGAACGAAAAATACAGAAAAATCCGAATGCGATACATCGGAAAAACAGGATATCACGGCCTGAAGCACAGAAAAGTCTACGAGATCAGCATTGTCAGCATGTACGGGAAATTTTGGGTAGAGGTTGGAGACGAAGCCATCGCTTATGTTTCGCTCGCCATGCTCTGCCGGAACTGGGTCGACGTTTAGAAAGGAGAACAGCATGAACGATTGCGAAAGAATTATCGCTTACTGCAAACAGCATGGATCTATCACGCAGCTGGAAGCGACCAGAGAACTTGGCACAACACGTCTTGGCGCGCGGATTTGGGATTTGAAGCACAGACTTGGCTATGAGGTTGAGGATGTCTGGGAGACGGCCACAGACCGCTTTGGAGATGCCACGCGGTACAAGCGGTACTTCGTCAAGGAGAAGGCACAATGAGCGATACCTGCGAAGGCTGCAAGTGGTGGGAATCGTTTAATTGGGCCTGCTGTAACGGAGACAGCCCACATTGTGCGGATTTCGTCAACTGCGGATGTAAGTATTTCGAACGAAAGGACAATGAGGAATGCCAGAACGAAAAGGAACAGCGCCATTAACTGCGCGTGAAGAGCCGACTACTACACAGAGATCGTGTGTGGGATGCGACGCATGGGATGATTTCACCTGCTGCAATGCGGCAAGCCAGTTCTTCGGCGGAGCGGTTGACTGCGGGTGCAGATATTACAGGACGGAGGACGTAAAAAAGTGACGCAGAAGGAGTTTGTGCTGAAAAAGCATCCAAATGTAGCTTTAAAAACTTCAGGAGGAGGAGTTGTTGGCTGCCCGCGTGATTATAAAATTCTTCCAGTACCTGTTGACCTTTGCAGTGGAAGCAAAATCCAAAAAAGAGGAACTTGCGAAGAATGTTGGAACCAAGAAATGGTTCTCCCTGTACCAGCCGAAAAGCCGATGGCGCAGGTCAACGAATTCATGAATCAGGATGAGGAAGAAAAGCCGACTGAAAGTGCCGTGGAGCATCCCCAGCATTATAACCGTGGTTCTATCGAGTGCATCGATGCGCTCAATGCAATGGTCGAAGGGTGGCTCGACCCGGTAGCAGCGGTATTGGCGTGGCAGACCGTCAAATACATCTGGCGGCATCTATTCAAAGGAAAGCCGGTAGAAGATCTCAAAAAGGCGCAGTTCTACTTAGAGCGACTGGTACAGCAGTATGAGTGTAAGAAAAAAGACTGACCGTCGATTGACGCTCATCCGTCCATGCGGAACATGCGGCCAGATGGTAGTTACGAGCGCAGGTTCACCGTTTATGAGAATGATTGAACGGGATGGAAAGAAGGAAGCGGTTACTTACTACTGCTGTCAAAGCTGCTACAAAGCGAGCTACAAACACATTGGCTGGTACGACGGAAAAGCTGCCGAACGTCGTGCAGAACGTGAAAAGAACCGGGACCGACGCGAGTATAATCTTCGCTACTACGCAGAGCACGCGGAAGAGATCAAAGCCAAGAAACGTGCATACTACGCAGCGCATCCAGGACTGTCCGCTCAAAATAGCCAATATTACAGAGCGAAGCAAAAGCTTATTGCTGCAGAGGCTGGCGAAGGAGGACAGGTGTCATGAGAAAATTCCTTTTCTGTGTCTGCGTGATCTTCGTCCTCATATCGGTTACGCTTCTAATTTTTCAGAGTGGCATTGAGCAAGCGCTTGCAAATCAGGCAGCATCCGAGATGGACGCTACGAGGACTGCCGCAAGTCAAGAATCGCTGAATGAACCGGAAGACCCGGCAGAACCGGAGGAAACGATTCAGGAGGCCCCGCAGGAAGCGGATGACGAAGAAGCTTTTGACGATTCGCAGTTCTGCCATCCGCCTCATACGAAAGATGGTGTTGGTGGAAACGGCGGGTTTATCACAGATGACCCATATGACTTAGAGCTTCTGGCACGAGCAATTTACGCTGAAGCTGGCGGGGACGACTGCAGCGACGAAACTCGAATCATGGTCGGAAATGTGATTTTGAACCGCATGAATGACCCCAGATATCCAGACACCATGGAAGAAGTGCTGACGCAGCCGCTTCAGTACAACGTGTTTGACAGAACCGGTGTTGTTTGGAAAGACAGAGCATCGAACCCGGAGGAAAAAGATGCCGTTGAGCGCGCGTATCGCTGCGCCGAACGTGTATTGCTCGGAGAAAAGCTCCTTCCTGATGACGTGATTTTCCAGTCGGAAAACATACAGGGGACTGAGATCGTAGTTTATCAGGACGGAATGTACTTTTGCAGATGAAACGGAGGGACTGGCATGGCAGCAATCATATCCGCCCCGTGTAAAGATTGCCCGAAACATCAACCAGGCTGCCACGGGAAATGTAAAGACTATGCTGAATTCTTAGAGAAAGACGCCGCAATCAAAGCTCAAATCGCACAGCAGCGAAAAAGGCTTTCACCTACGGCATCTTTTACAAAACGTCAGCGACAGCTCATTCGAGAAGGAAAGAGGTGCGTGAAATGAACTCACTTTCCAGGGTGCTGGTCATCCTTGCAGCTGTATTCTGCCTTTTCGGAGGATGCGTCTTTTGCAGTGTGGCAAAACGATGCAGCACATCAACCGAACGCATACGATATGCTCTCGTCGGAGGGTGTGCAATCATGGTCAGTGTGATTTTGACGGCCTTGACCGTCACACACTAGCGCTGTGAGGCCGCTGGAGGCCACATGGCGGAAGAAAATGACCTTGACGTGAAATGAGACACAGAAAACCAGAACTCGCCTCAAACGGCCACAAGCGGCGCGAGGCAGGCAAACGATCAAATCAAAGGAGAAGCAAATAGATGCTGAACAGAATCACCATACAGGGACGAGTTGTAAAAAAGCCGGAAATGCGAGTGACGCAGAGTGGCAAGCCGGTAGCAAGTTTCACGCTTGCGGTTGAGCGCGACTACGTCGCCCAAGGGCAGGAGAGGGAGACCGACTTCCTCGACGTGGTTGCATGGAATCAGAAAGCAGAGGTCGCAGGGAAATACCTCGACAAGGGGAGCATGGCAGTCGTTGACGGACGCCTGCAGATCCGCACATGGACAGACAAAGAAGGAAACAAGCGCCGCAACGCTGAGATACTGGCGGACCAGATTTACTTCTGCGGAAGCAGACAGTCGGATGGAGCAGCGAAGACCAGCGGAGCCGAAGTTTCGCCGGCATCTGATGTTCCGGACGGATTCACGATGCTCGACGAGAATGCGGATGATCTTCCGTTTTGAGGTGTAGTGGAATGGGCGAGAAAAGATACCACTGGCTGAAACTGAAAGACGATTTTTTCAGTTCAAAACGAATCAAAAAGTTGCGAAAACTGGCTGGTGGAGATACATACACGATAATCTACCTCAAAATGCAGCTAGTTGCCATGAAACACGATGGGATCATCACGTTTACAGGACTGGAAAAGTCGTTTGCCGATGAATTGGCATTGGAGCTCGACGAAACACCGGAAAACGTAACAGTAACTGTCCAATATCTTCTGTCGTGTGGACTGTTGGAGACGTCGGACGATATTCACTTTTTTATCCCATATGCTGTAGAAAATACACAATCTGAAGCAGCTAGTACGCAAAGGTCAAGGTTATGCCGGGAACGCCGAAAAGCGTTGCAATGCAACGACAATGCAACGCAAGCGCAGCAGAAGTGCAACAAACTGCAACAAAATTGCAGCGTAGATATAGAGAAAGATATAGATATAGAGATAGAGAAAGAGATAGAAGAAGTATCTAACGATACTTCTTGCGCGGAGCTGGAAAAGTCCGACTCCACGCCGCCCGTAATCTCTCTAATTCTGAACGACAAATCTTTCTTCGATATCACGGAAGAAGATGTGACTAAGTGGAGTGTACTTTACCCTGCCGTTGACGTTATGCAAGAACTTCGCAAGATGGCAGGTTGGTGCGAATCAAACACGACGAAACGAAAAACCCGGCGCGGAGTCCGCGCGTTCATAACTTCGTGGTTGGCTAGGGCACAGGACCGTGGTGGTAGTCAGTGTAATTTAAGAAACACAAACCAGTCATTGCGCGAAGCATCTAGTAGCAATCCATTTTTGCGGGAGGACGTATGACAAGAGACGAAACAAGAAGAATCCTTGCTGTGCTACGAACGGCCTATCCAAACTTCTACAGGAATGTGTCAGACTCGGATATCACCGCCACAATCAACTTGTGGACTTCAATGTTTGAGGATGATGACCCGAGGCTCGTTGCTGCAGCAGTGAAATCTATCATAGTGGCAAGCAATCGGGAGTTCCCTCCTAACATTGGCACAATCAAGGAACAGATGAGAAAACTGATACAAGATGATGACCTTTCCGAGATGGAAGCGTGGGCGAAAATATCTGCTGCGTGCCGGAATGGCATATATGGTGCGCAGGAAGAGTTTGATAAACTGAGTCCTACGCTTCAACGTATTGTCGGAAGTCCGCAACAGCTTAGTGAATGGGCATTACTGGATGCAGATTCATTGCAAAGCGTTGTGGCATCAAATATTCAAAGGTCATTTAGAACGGTTCAGCAGAGAGAACGCGAACAGGCAAAATTACCGCAGGAAGTCCAGGCACTATTACAATCGATTCGCATGGGAGCCGTCGGAGATTTGGAAGGAGAGACGGATGTTAAAAGAATATCGGGATAAGGCTTTTAGCACGCACTGCCAACTGTGCGGCGAGGAAATATCAGACGAAGAATCGTTCTACTTCGACGATGGAAGTTATTTCATCTCAGGATATTGTGTACATCAGGCTTGTGCAGAGGAACATACTCCAGACATGCCAGGATATACAAAACTCAGGAATGAAATGCGTGAAAACATGATGCTCGTCAATCCATCTCAGAAAGAGAACTCGGTGAAAAGCAATGATGTATGTTGACGTGCAGCAAGAAGCACCTGCTGCCAGCTGCGCTTGGTGCGCCGGTGAGATCTATCTAAACGACACTGTATGGTTCGATGGATTCTCGACGTATGTTCACGATGAGTGCCTGA
>ERZ1035014.615-NODE-615-length-15154-cov-6.686138_pt1 | contig 15154 bp, 17 predicted proteins | sample MGYA00520620_ERZ1035014 | MGnify/ENA primary metagenome ERZ1035014 (study PRJEB33766, sample SAMN09781744) | gut metagenome | biome: gut microbiome | host: Homo sapiens | place: Madagascar | study: EMG produced TPA metagenomics assembly of the PRJNA485056 data set...
TACTTATAAAATTTTTATTTTCATCATATAAACATGTTAATCTATGATAATTAAATGTAATACACTTGTTATCACCAATATAAATAAAATCGGTACAATCATAAACATCATTATCAAGTTCATCACCAGTTGCATTTAATGTCTTATTCATATGAATATTAACAGTATCAAAAATATTTTGATGTTCTGTTATAAATTCACAATTATATGAATGAATCGATTTTTCATTGAAAATTGTTCCGTTAATCATATCTTCCTTTAGTGAACTAACCTGTCCTCTAACTGCATCACCCGCATTTGGATAAGTCTTTCCGTCCGCACCTACTCTTATATCAGTTAGTTCGGCATCACCTGTGGTTGAACCAGATGGAAGCTTTGCAAGATTGTCAATTCTCTTACGCTCAACATCCAGCTCTGTTTTAGATGCTTTTGTTGAATCGAGATTATCTATACGTTTTCTTTCAACATCAAGTTCCCCTGTATACTCACCCAGTTTGGCTAAAATCTGTTCTATAAGCGTAGATTGCCCCTCTTCATTTTCATCACCAAACCGCATCTTCCCGGTGCATTTTACTATGATGTTAAATGATATCAGCTTGCTATTTCCGTCAATTATCCTTATCTGCATCACGTTCTGGCCCGGCAGAAAGAATGCCTCACTTGGTATGATTGTGATTTTGTTTCCGCTGACGTCAGCAAGCGCTTTGTTAGGCTCTTCCATTGATGATGTGGATAAGCTGTATGCAACTGCTGCCGCTGATGCCGGAATATCATAATCCCTCACATCAAACTCTATTGCTATAGAGTTTGTGCCTTCCGTTACCTCTATTGGAGCCTGTAATACATTCTTTGTAACATAGATGTCTCTTTTTATGGTCTGCATTCAAATTCTCCCTTCATTCTCTAAAAGTATTTTTATATCAATGCCTGAAACATTAACAGGCATTTGTTCAAGCCAAATTATCATGCAGGAACAAACCTTACTATGTATCTTCCTGCTGCTGGAACACTCCCAGAATTAATATAGTCATACCATGCTCTTGCATTCTGCTTTCTCTCATCTTCCTTTTCTGTGCCGGCACGCTCAAAATTTTTAAGGTATGCTGATGCCAGATATTCCGGGGTTTCTGTACTTGCTTTAAATTGAGCCCAGGTTAATTTATATGGTGTCACTGGTAACCATTCTCCCGATGACTCCGTCAACTGATCTATCCAATATAGCTGTCCAATTCCATCGCCAATCTCGTATCCATTAGCTGTTGCCCAGTTTGTATACTTGGTTGCCGGAGTCCACTGAACGAAGCCGAATCCAACTGAATAATCGCCCTCTTTAAAGCTCTGCCATAATCCCGGATTGATTGTTGACTCTCTCTGTATGTTTCCTAACAGGCCAGCAATAGCATTCGTTGTCCAGCCCTTTCCGTTCAGGTATGTGTATATTTCATTTACATTTTCCTGCATTTCCTTTTGAGTCAGATATTTGTTGGAGCTTATCATTTTAAAAATCGCCCTCCTTTGACTTGCCTCCGACTAAGATTCCTCCTACATAGTCGGCATATGTATCATCAGAATACTCAACTCTGCCTGTCAATCCCGCACTTCCATTCACACCAAACGTATCCGCATCAATATAGCATTCTTTTGTATCTTTCAAAATTCTTATTTCCACGTCACCAACCTGCAGAATGAAAACGTTGTCCGATCTTGCGAACATTTCGCCGATAACAGTTTTGTCTGCTTTCATGACCTTAACCTCTCCACCTGAGATTTCTGCATACTTACCGAATTCGTCAGAACCACAAGTGTATTTACCATTGGTCATGATTCCATCTTTATCCATGACACTTAGGACAGCTCCATTACCATCTAATACCTTTATAAGGCCTGCTTTGTTGTCTATTCCGCCAATGGTCAGTGTCCCTCCATATATCCGGTCTGCCAGCATGGTTCCGGCTATAATATAGTCGGCAAAAAAGCCTTTCCCGGTTCCGAATGTACTCCATATCCAGTCTTTTCCATCAGCGGTCCTTTCGGATGCAATTTCGAAGCCCATTGAGCCAAGGCACATAGCTCCATATGTAGGTGATTCCGGATCCAAATCCTCAAAGAGCATAGCTCTTACATCCTGTTTCTTTGCTATGTCACGCATTGCATGAAACTGTGTCTTTACCGCATCAAGGATTCCTTTAACCTGAGCTCCAACTACGCTCCCATCATCACGTATTGCACTATCAATACGATTCTGAAGGCTTACCTGATTAGATATATAGTCAAACTGATAATCGCCTAATTTGACTGACGAAATGGTATTGTTCACACAATCCCACTCCAACTCAATGACTCTGGCATCAGTAACGATGTCAAGCTTCGCATTTCGGCAGTGTACAGTGTCCCCAAGTGATACGCTTACAAGCTCCTTGACATCCGAATAAAGCTCTGTATCCTCAATCATAACCATGTCAACCTCAATAGTGACTGTTGGCTTGTCTGCTCCCTCTTTCCACTGCTTCTGGCACTGCCTTTCCAGTGCTGCATTCAGTTCCCCCTGCGTATGGCAGACGATAATTCCATTGTCTGCATCTCCGTCCTGTGCGTCAGCCTCCATCTTTACATTCTCAAATTTCATGACTTTGTATTTTATAGTCGGGTACTTGTCTATCAAAGGGGAATCCACCCATGGTGTACTTCCATCCATAGTCTGTCCATTATAAGCCTGCGGGATTATTCTGGTGACTACGTTGCGCATATCAACCTCCTCAGACATTCCATTTTCGGCTACGTTCTTGCCATATAGAATCTCAACACCACGGTCACTGCCAGCCTTTTTATCTATGACCACTGTGAAATTATCATAAACAATCTCACCGCCCCATACATTAAGAAATGAATTTTCATTATCGCCGTTCAACGCTTCAATCAAATTCATTTTTTCATAATATGCTGTGTTGATATCCGCGATATTAGATTTTGCAGAATACTTTTTGTTTTGAGCTGTCATTATGTCAAGCGCCTGCTGCCCATTCTTATTAGTCGGTCTGACATCCATGAGAAAACAATCATCTTTTGAATCCATGAAAATAGGCTGCAAATCTGCTGTTATCTCTGATTCACTCTTTTCTTTGTGTGTTATCCTAAAAAGCTGCTCTCCATTGAAAGACGGCATCTTCACCACTGCATTATCCACTATATACTTCCATCTGCCTTCATCGTCCAGAGGATGCTCCAATGTAACTTCCCATGCTCCACTTATTTTTGTATTTACAGTGGCTGCTGATGGAAACAGTGTCATGTTTCCGTTCTTTTCAAAATCTGTATTCTCCGGATTATATATCTGAATCATAAGCACCTCCAATTGGGAATCACTTTGAGTTCTCCCCCGCTGAAACTGATTTCATTTTCACCATTTAGAAGATACATATCCTCATAATTGCCTGTAACCTGTGTATTATTCAGAGTACCATCAGACCTATATGCTATCATTCTGTCGGTATCTATAGTAAGATTCTGACCAACATTCGCTGTCATTGTATTTCCGTTTACGGTCAGAGTGCACATGCCTTCCGCTGTAATCTTATATGTCGGGTGGCAAGTGAGATACTGATTCCACAGTACATCTTTTATATCATACTCTCTAGTACCATCCACAAGATACTGCAGTCCGTCAAGCGTCTTAAAATTTGCTGTAAAATTTCCGATTCTTTTTGTTGTTCTGCTACACTCGTCAAGCGTGACGTGTGTTACCTTATAGAAGAAATCAGCATCATCAGATATTTTCAGCGTTGAATTGTGTGCCGATAGCCAAATCTGTGCCATTCTCCATCTGTCATGCCATCGTTCTACCGGTCCTATGTAGTTGAATTCAATTTTGATTTCGTTTGCCTCATAGGTGCCATCCCACTTACACAGAGTTCCATCTCTTCCAGACAATTTTATTTCTGTCATATTTGCAGATGCTGCCGGAAGAGATATAAGATCTTTGGCGTAAACATCAATGGAAGACCCGGTCATTCCGTTATATTCAATATCTTGCATAACTTATCCTTTCGCTCCCTGTGCGTTCAGCATTTTATTTGATACATTTTTCAGAATCAGGTTGGTTAATGCTGACACCGTTTTTTTGTCTCCAATATAAATGTCGTTCTGACATACCAAAGTCATTTTTTGTATTGCATCCGCAATCATTGAGGCTAATACACTGTTATTTGACTCATTTTCTTCTCTCATGTAAGATTTCAATAACTCAATTGGTAAAACAGCCTCTTTACCTGCTTCTCCTCCACCCATAAATGAGTTACCGTTCTGGCCGAAAATTGTCGGACTGTTTAGGATACAGCCGTTTGCGTACCAGTCAACCGAAAACTTTGGAACTTTTGGCGGAACAAACGACCACTCTCCACTCGCTTTAAAATGAGGCAACTTTATTTTTGGTAATTTCCAATCGAAATCGAAGAATCCTTTAATTTTATCAATCGCACCCTTTATAAAATCTACAATTCCACCGAATATAGAATTAACACCATTTCTGAACCATTCACACTTATTATAAAGTGTTACAAAAATAGCTATAAGTGCTGCAACTGCCGCAATAATTATAAGTATTGGATTAGCGGCCATGACTGCATTTACTGCTGCAAAACCAGTTTTTATAGGCCCCAATACAGGTGCAATTTTAGATATAATGCCAATTAGTGATGAAACCCCTCCTGCTACCTTGCTTATGATAGAAATCACAGGGCCAACTGCTGCCACTACCAATACGCATCCGGCAATCAATCTCTGTCCTTCCGGGGAGAGCTGATTAAACTCTTCAATCAATCCGGCAATCAATTCCGTAATTTGGGTAATCAGCGGTGCAACTGTATCCGCAAGCTCTGCTGTTGCCTGTTGGAAATCTGCTGTTGCCTTATTTCCGTCTACCAAATTCTTATTGTTTTCCTGCCATTTTTTTCCTGCATCTACGAGACCCTGATTCGCCATTTCCTGCATGACCAGGTTTACTCTCTCACTTTCGCTTCCACAAGCTGCAAGCTTTTCATTAAATGCATCCTCTGAAGTTCCCGCCCAATTGAGCATATCCGCAAAAGTCCCCGTAACAGTACTTGTTTTCACAGTCTCATTGATTGATTCTGCAAGTCCATCAATGGGAATACTATCCCCGTAAGTTGCCCATGCACCAATCGTCCCCTCAATTACCGTGCTTAATTCTTCTTGTGACAAACCTAACGCCTGAAGATTGGCCGTAGTTGTTGCAGCTGTCTGATCATCTGCAAGCACACCATATAAGGTTCTATAACTTTCCGCTGTTTGTTCTGCTGTGTACCCTGCATTTTGGCTCGACACCTCAAGCGATCCCATAATTTTACGATATTCTGCTGTTGCAGGTACTGTAGCTGCTGTTGCCGCTACTAGGCCTGCTGCCGCCGTTGATATTCCACTAAACTTATCCCCTGTCTCTTTTGCTTTATTTCCAAAAGCCTGTACTTTTTCAGCATAACCTTCCGTTGCAGCTGCTCCGTTTTTCAGCTTTTTCTCAACATCTTCCAGCTTACTTTTGTAACCATTAAGTTTTGTAGTAGTTTCATTTATCTCGTTCTTTTTGTCCTGAATTGCTTTTTCATCTTTATTTTCAGCAGATTTAAGAATATCCAATTGCTTTTTTAATGATTCAAGTATTCTTTCGTAATTCTCTGTTTGATTTGAAAGATACTTCTGTTCATCTTTATATTTTACAATCGACTTTATATGATCGTCATATTTCGATTTAAGAGCTTCGATTTCAATCTCATTCGCCTTAATTTTATCTGTAGACTCTGCAATTTCATCAGATAATTTCCTAATTTGTTCCTTACTTTCTGCTGCACCGCTCTCAAGTTCTTCTGTTACTTCAGCAAGGCCTTTCTGATATTTTGTTAAACTAATCTGTGCGCTTGTAAGCTGGTTCTGCTTCTTTCGGATTGCATCCTCATTTCTGTTTTCTGCAGATTTCATTTCTTCAAGCTCACGCTTCAGAATTTCCACCTTATCAGAATAAACGTCCGTCTGTTTTGCCAGATATCCCTGACGGTCTTTTAACTTTTCAACTGCAGTAGTGCTGTCATCCCATGCCGCTTTTGCAAGTTTAAACGAATTACTATTTTCCTGAACGGCTGTATTTACCTGCTGCATCGTCTTTTGAAAGTCTGCTGCACCATCTGCCTTAAACACTAATCCAACTCTCTTCAGTTCATCCGCCATATAACGTTCTCACCATCCTCGCTTTCTTCTCACAGAATATCTCGTATTGTTCGCAAAAAAAGACGGGACATGAATGGAAGAACTCGTCCTCTGTCATTCCCATCTCTCTCGCATCAACCATATATTCAGCCCAATTTATCTCGAGCTGAATGCTTTCATCTGTGCTTTCGATTCCTCTTTTTTTTTAATTTTGTCAACTTCTTTCTGATAAGCCTCTATAACTTCAAGAAGTTCTGTTGGATCCGGTGGCACAAGCTGAAGTGCTTCATCAAATGTCACTTTTCTCCCATTGCTTCTTACCATTGCATAGATAAGCTTCGCTGCAAAATTCATCTTGTCGCTGTCTGTTGCTTTTCCAATCTTTTCAAGTTTGTCTATTCTCCGTCCAAGCTTTGAACCACCTATCTGATCAAGATAATAAATAGTTCCAAAATTCATTTTGGCCTCTATTACCGTTCCATCAGTCAATCTTATCATCTTACCTTTATTCATCTAATCAGACCTTTCCACTCACTTTCCCAACTGCTACCACAAGATCATCTTTTGTAAGTACCGGCTTACTAAAGAATTTTTCCTCTGTGAGTCCTTCCGGTGCAGATGCACTCTCTACCCTTGCAACAATGTCTCCATCCTCATTGAATGGATATGCTTTGATTTTGATTGTATCTGTCTGCTCGTTTGCCTTCTCCTCAGATGTTGATATATCATCAGAGTTCTCACTTAGCTTGCACTTTGGATACCAGTCGTATCTATATCCGCCTTTTCTTAATTTGACCACCTTACCATAAGCAAAATATGGTCGTGGTCTGTTTCCACCTGAAAGAATAAGACCATCCGCATCAACATTGTCACCACGTAATTTTGCAAGTGTATCAGCTGGGAAAGCAACGACCTCAACTTCAATATCCGTTGATGTCGTGGAGATATCGCTGTCATATACTGTACCTGAAGCATATGTATCAGAAGCCTCTCCATTTTCCGTGACTTTTACACTTTTAACTACTTCTGTCTTCTCCACCTCTTCCGCAAATGTGGATGTCCACCTGCCATCTGTATCCATTGTATTGAAGCACAGATACTGAGCTCCTACAGTCTCCTTCATTGGTGGTCTCTTAGTTTTAATTGCCATAATTGCCTCCTGTTCTATAAATCCAATGCTGCTATCATTTTTTTATAGTATCTTTCTTTGTTCTGTTCAAATAATGGTTTCAAGTGAGCTTTTGCGCTCATTTTTTTCGTTCCATGCTCAAGCATTGGACCGTAATACTTGCCCCATCCAACTTTGATTCCGCTGTCAGCTCTTTCCAGTGCGAATGTACTTACAATATGCGTGTACCCTGCTTTGGTAATCTGACTTCGTGGTTTTGGGAGTCTAAGAAGGTCATTGACGAACTCCTTTGCTCCCTCTTCCACTGCGTCAAGTGCTTTGTCAGAGCTTACATTCTCGGAATACCGTTTCAACAGTTCCTCGAAATCTTCAAATCCTCCACAGTCAAAGGTTATCTCGCTACTCATCCAATCACCCCGTCCGTTGTAATTGAAAAGTAAGAATGCCAAACACGATCTTCTTTCACGTATTCGTGGGCAATGGTCGGATGGTAGCCAAGCTCATTCAGACGTTTTTTCAGTGCGATAAGTTTCGGATCGCGTGGCTTTCTAGCGTAAAAACTAATCTGCCATGTTATCTCATTCTCATAATCATCACCGGATGCCATTGTGTCCTCCCACAAAATCTCCCAGTAATCAATTCTTGGAAATACCTTTTCATTTTTGAGACTACTGACTCCCTCATTCACAGGGCAGCCACTCTCGTGCAAGATCTCACTCAGTTCTTTCTGTGTCATCGATTACCTCTCTTTCATATGCCGGTGTCTTCAATGTCAGCTCCGACTCTTTAAATCCATCTTTTGTAGTTGTATGAGCAACATTATAGATTTCATGCTGTTCCCCATCGATAAGACAGATGCATTTGCTGTTGATTTTCTTATACTGCGGTATCGCAAGCTTATAAGTAACCTCAACGCTGTCTGCTGACAGTTTGGCTCTTGTCGTGTCATACACTGCAAGCTCACGATACCAAATACACAACCCGGTGTACTTAAGTCTCTCCTCCGGATAGTCTTCTGACTCGTCATTTGTTATCTCATACAGTTCTAAGACTCCGTCTGTATACTCAGGCATTGCCATCTGCATCCACCTCCGTCTCCATCTGCCAGGTCAAGATCATGCTGGAATAATTTTCCATGAACTCACTGACTCTGTGATGGTAAGCATAATACATATAATTTTTCAACAACATTCTGTAGGTCAGATCATCTATAATACTACAGCCGGGGTTTAATCCCCCGACTGTACATTCACCTTCCTGTGCCAGAATTGATAACTGGGCATCCGAATAATACGGCGGGATTTGAAACTCTTCCCTCATCTCAGTTACAAGTGTGGCAAGTTCTTCTTTACTCATTTCCCGCCTCCTGCTTCTATACCTGTTCTGCTGCCTTTACAACTGTTGCCTGTGTTACAGGGAGCACATACTCCTCCAGCTTAGTTACATCAAAGATAACTGCAACATTGTCATCTACTGCACGGCCGTTTGCATAACATGATGCGATAATGAGATCTGCGTTCTCCATAGCCTTTGTCTGATCATACTCATTCACTCTTACACCGGTTGTTCCCATGGTGTAATATCCCTCGATTGTAAATGCGGCTTTACCCTTTGGACAGTTTGCATCTACGATCTTCTCGATATCGATGAATGATTTGTTGACATAACCGCCTGTGAGCGCTTCTCCATACATGCATGGGTCAACATATTCTGCCTCGTCTGACGGATTACAGATAAGATACAGCTTGTCTACCACACGCTTTCCATTATTGGTAAGAGTCTTTCTCACATCTGAGAGTCCTTTAGGGCTGAATTTTTTGATGTTTGTCACAACTGTCTTAGCCTTGTTCGTTCCATCTCCGTTAGTAGTTGAGATCTGACGGAAAATACCGATAGGTCCTGTCTTACCATCTCCATCAAGATAGCCTTTTACAAGACCATCCTGCATAGCCTCTGAAAGAATAGCCATGAAGTAGCGGTCTACAAACTCAAGGGACAGCTCCCTGATAGCCTTTGGAATAACAAGATATGCTGTGAGCATATGGATCTCTATGTTTATGGCAGAAATTTCAGCATTTAATTCACCTTTCACAGCATCCGTAAGAGCTCCCCATACTGCTGCCCCAGAATGTGATGCTACTATCCATTTCTTTACATTTGCAGGTGCCATATTCACCAGCTTAAGGATTGGAGATGCTTTCTTTACATCATCAAGTGTGCGATCGATAATCTCCGTTGGAATAATATCGATCTGATTTGCAGTGATGGACTGCTTAATATCCTTGAAGCCCTCGTAAAACTGTTTTTCTTCCTGTGAAAGATTTCTAAGTCCAAGCTGTTTCTTGAACTCAGCATCATGGCTTGCACGTTCTGCCTCTGCAACTACCTGATTGATGAGATCCTCATGTGCTGCCTCCTGGATCATCTCGATAGACTGCATGATGGCTTCCGCTTTTTTGTCTGCCGGTGCATCATTAAGCAACTGCATTACCTGATCCTTCACTTCTTTGTTGATTGATTCGATTTTCATTCTGATCTTCCTCCTTAATTAAAAAAAGAACCCCATTCGGTGGTGTTCCTGTCATTTTCTTTATGTGTCAACTGATAAAACTCAGCTAACAGTCTCTCATGTTCTGTTTTGTTCCTGATCTGCTGCTTTAGCATTTTATTTTCATTCAATACTTCCTGCAGCGTAACATCCGGCTCATCGTTTTTAGGTGCAACTCCTATTTCATCGATCAGCCCATATTCCAATGCCATCTGAGGTGATAATGTGGTAGTCTTGTGCATCATCTCCCTGAGTTCACTCTCCGGGATTGTTGCTCTCTGCATAAATAACGCTATACAGCTGTCCATTGCCACATCAAGGTTATCAGCCTCTGCTCTGAGATCTGCTGCATTTCCGGTTACTGTTTCCCACATATCATGTATGATAGCCGTGGTTCCCTGTCCCATGATGCGCTTGTCACAAGCCTGTAATATGGTAAATGCGATAGAATGACATCCACCCATCACTATACCGGTCTTATATGATCCATGCTGCTGGAGCATATTGTAAATAGCTGTTCCCTGATCTACGCTTCCACCGTTTGAGTTGAAATATATATTTATATCTTCACTCTCAGGAATCGCATCCAGCAGCTCTTTGAAATGTTTGGCAGATGTTTCAGAATCCTCATACTGCCATGTATCCCAGTTAAACGGTCCTGTTTTCCTGATTTCATCAAATATAAAAATCTCGTGTGCATTATCCGTCTTCTGGAATCTGTAAATCACATTTTTATTGTTCATAATCCTGTTCCTTTCTTCTTACTACTGTTTAACGGACAGCTCCACATAATCAGGTACCCGGTATTTCACTTTTATCGTCCTCCTCTCCATAGTTCTTAGTCAGTGCTCTGGCTTTACTGAATTCTGTATCAAGTACTGGATATCCTACCATTTCCCTGATTTCGTCATAATTGAAACCAATTCCACGGAGTTTATCCAAATTGACAGCACTGTCAACAACATCTACATGTTTAAAGCGGGCAAGCCATACTATTACTTTTTCATTTTTCTGGCTGTAATCATTTTCGCCCACTATGTAAGCGGTCAGCGTATCATTAAGAACTTCCGCTACCGGTCCGACCGCATATGTGATAAATTCATTTGTTGCATCTGATTTTTCCGTGATATTGCCGTTAAATACCGCCTCTGGTATGTCAAATGCATTTGCCACCTCATTGTTAATAGTCAGGGCTATCTTTGCCAATTCCTCCGCTTTTGCGTTGCTATTCAACTGTATGTTCTCAAGTGATACGCCTTCCGACTCCGTTAGGACAGTCAGATCATCACTTTCAAGCAGTCTTTTTATCTTTGCAACATACATATCTTTTGTAACTATCTTATCCGTACCATCTGCCTGTTTTTCCCGGAATGATAGTGCCCCACCCAGTTTCAGCTTGAATTTTGGCTGGCTTGAAAGCCTTATCATATAATTGACTGCATTGAGCGTATTATCATACTGCTCTACTACCGACTGCAGGTAAAATTTTACTTTTGCATTATCATATCGCAGATGGATAACCTGTGATGAAGTAAATGTTTTATATAGTCCATAACTCTCACCGGCACATTCCAAGGTTATGTTGCTGTAAATACGCTCTGAAAGCACACTGTTTGATACCTGCCATGCTGATGCCCGGTAATACTTACCGTTCATTGGAATGATCAATACCTCCTGCGCACATAACAGCTCCTTTACTGCCTTTGTCCAGAAATATGTACCACACTCATGATCATTCGGCATCACATTAAGTCTGTACTCAATCTTCCTCTTTTGGTCACTATCAGACTGTATAACAATATCTGACTTTGCAATCGCTCTTGCGATCATCATAACAGCCTTTTCTATAGCCAATTTTGACAGGTTAAGCTTTTGCAGATCAAGAGTTATCAGTTCTGCCATTGACTGCATTTCTTTATTTTTGTTCTGAAAAAGGAAATCGAACATCCTGCCCTCCTAAATGTATATTGTTTTGACTTCAAGCTCATCTTTGCAGAACATTGCAACATCAAAAGCCATGAAGCCGTCATTTTTTCTTAGTTTTGGCTCTATTTTGCCAAACATCTTATTCCCAAATTTGTCCTCTGTCACACTTGTGTTGTTTGTGTACCACCTCATGATCGAAGATAATCCGAAATTTATCATCCCCTGACTAAACATGGACTGGATAAACGGAGCAATTATACCTGTTGCAGATGTTATCTTTCTGATCAGCCGGACAATACCACTAGGATTCTTCCTGTCTTCAATTGAAATGCCACGCTCCTCAAATGCCTGCTTAAACAGAGTATAACGGTATGTGTCCATTGCAATCTTTTTGACTTCATATTCTGAAAATCTGGCCATACACCAATCCACAATCAAATTAACATCAATTACCGGTCCCGGTACAATTTCAAAATCATTAAATTCAGGCTGTCCGATATTTTTCAACGGAAATTTTATAGAATCTAAAAAAGGCGAGTCTGCACAGATCCATGTGTGCTGCCGCCATATATATTCTCCCGATTCTGTTTTTGTAAGGACTCCTGCTGATGCAAAGTCCCTGATGTCTGCATAATCCAGTCCTATGACTGCTGGCTGTCCCTTGGTATCTTCTGTTTTTCGCGGAATCTTTCTTTCCAGTTCATCACGAGTTGTACCCTCATAACATGCCCGCAGTACATTCTGCCAGCTTGTAACTGTCTCCTCTTCCCTTCTTGCGGCTCTGTTCATTCGCTTTGTTATGAACTCAGGTCGCTTTGATGGGATCTTTTTCATTTCCAGATAATCATGCATGATCTGATTTGCAAGGATAGGCATATACTCCATAGATGGGTTTGCCTTGTGCCATGCATCCGGTATATCCACTTCTTTCATATCATCAATTTCGCAGATGAAAGGGAAATATCCCAGTGGGTTTTCCCCAGTTTCAAGAATCTCTGCGCACATGACCGATATCTCATCCAGAGGACCATCCCTGACATATCCATCCGTTGTAATAATAAATTCTCTTGAATGCTTAACTTTACCGAATGATGACTCGAACACATTTATCTGATCATAATTCTCATAAGCATGAATCTCATTTAGTACAAGGCAGCCTGTTCTCTTACCATCCTTGGTCTTGGCATTTGATGTGTTGTATTTCATCTCTGAACCGGTCGCAAGGTTACAGATCAGCTCCTTAGTTACAGAGAATTTGCCCTTAAATTTAGCATTTTCATGCAGCATATCATATGCCACTTTGAATGTATCCTTAACCTGGTCTTCTGAATTGGCAACTATCTCTACATTATAATTTTTCACACCATACAGCGGAGTCTGCAGGAAATTTACCAGTGGTACTATAAATCCGTCTTTTCCATTTCCACGTCCTTCCTTGATAAAAAACTTTGGAAATATCGGGATATCATCCTTATACATGAACACAAAAGCATAAATAAATTTCTGAAACGGAAACAGCTCATAGTAATTTACCCGACAGTATTCAAGGCACTGCTCATATGTTTTTCTATCAAAAAAAACATCGTTCCGCTTTAATAACGGCTTTACGATGTTTTTGATAAGCAATTTTCTTTTTTTATTTATCCATTTTGAATGCTCTTTGACATATTTGAGATAATCATCAATCTCTCTACAGGTAACCATCTGAAGAATTCTGCGGCTCTGGTACCGGATCTTTTAATTTCAGATCAGCTAATATCTTAAGCATGGTGGCTGTGGTCTTTTGCAGATTGACTACAGATTCATTTGCCTTTTCAACCTCTACCCCATTTCCATTGATAGTCTTGTACCTCAGACCTTTTTGCTTTATATCACTGATCAGTTTCTTCTTGAGCGACCAGTAATATACATAGTCCTCTATCATGTCCTTATAGAAATCGGCACTCATGCCTCTAAGCTCCAACTGTTTTATCAAGGATTCCTTAATTTCTGTTTTTGTCAAGCTGCTCACCCCCTCTTTTTTCTCAAAATATGTCAGTTTTGGAACTATTTTTATGCATTTTTGCAGCAAAAAACACGGTGTTTTTATCATTCATGAAAAAATTCCTTCTTAAAGTAATTCTTCAAAAAGTCCCCCCTGCCCTTTTCACGCGAGATTTCAAAATTTTTCCGGAGTCATGGCCACATGCCCGTTCTCCTCTGAGAAAAAATCCATGAGAATTAACCGGGGGGATCTCTACCACATCTCTTTGCTTACAAGTTTCTTCTTTCTTTTGAATCTCCTTGGTGCTCTGCCATGTCTAAGGTTGTGGCATTGTATACATAAGCTGATCAGGTTATCATCATCCAGTCTCAATTCAGGATGTTCTTTTAGCTCCTGTATATGATGCACCTGCTGCGCCCTAGATATCTTCTTGTCTCTTTCCGGCAGCCATCGTCCTTCCTCTACAGCCTTTTGTATCCTGGCTCTGCAATCCTGGCACTCAAAGTGATCCCTCTTTAGTATCTCTATTCTCTTATTTTCCCACGCTTTACTATTGTAAAACTTCTTTGCTTCTGCATCTGTCATAGTTCTAAAAGAAAAAGGACTGGCTCATCACCAATCCTTTACACCTATACTATATCACATATGGAGCGGACAAAACGGACAACTTTTAAAAATTTTATTTTTCTTTAAATTCACAAAAAAAGACTGTCACATTAACATCATATTAGTCAATGCAACAGTCTCTATATCTCTTTCTCTTTCGTCTAGGTGTATTAATCATTTTTCGAAGAACCAACTCTCGTTCCTTTTATAAAGCCAACAATTATTGATGCAATACCTGTTATTCCAACCATCGCACTTGAAATTGCCCCAGTCTTCTCAGGTACATAAATTACAATAATAGCTGATGCTATCAAACAGCCAATCCCCAATAAAAAAGCAAAGCAAACTCCAAGCAAACTATCTCTTGCTTCCGCATTTACCATAACTCTTTCCATTTCCTGACGATGTGCCGATTGTCTTTCTGCCATAGAAATTATTCTTTCTGCTGCGCCTGGCAAAATATCTTCATAGCCCTTAATAATATTCGGCGGAGGAATCGGTCCACTAAATTCACTTTGAATCACTTTTGCGACTACCCTCTCCACTGTTTTTTCAGATATATTTTTTATTTCATCCTCGGAATCATTTGTTATTTCATCCATTTTATCTTGCGCAGAAACTTCTTTCACCAATTGCTTTTCCACATTTATCGGTGCTTTCTCTGATGTATTCTCCGACATTTGCCCAATCACCTCTTAGTGCATTATAGTCTTTTGTTTCACAACCATAAATGTCTGGCCACTCTTTA
>ERZ1035014.617-NODE-617-length-15126-cov-11.975516_pt1 | contig 15126 bp, 14 predicted proteins | sample MGYA00520620_ERZ1035014 | MGnify/ENA primary metagenome ERZ1035014 (study PRJEB33766, sample SAMN09781744) | gut metagenome | biome: gut microbiome | host: Homo sapiens | place: Madagascar | study: EMG produced TPA metagenomics assembly of the PRJNA485056 data...
AGGAGGAAGGCTTTACCTCCGAGGAGATGAAGCTGCAAAACGAGGGCCGCAAGATCATGCATCTGCCCGAGCTGCGCGTGAACTGCACCTGCGTGCGCGTGCCCGTGCTGCGCTCGCACTCCGAGAGCATTACGCTTGAGTTTGAGCGCGACATCACGGTCGAGGAGGCCCGCGCTGCGCTGGCTGCCGCTCCTGGCGTCAAACTGGTCGACGATATGGCTGCCGAGGATGCGCACGATCGCTTCCCCATGCCGATGGACACGTCCGACCAGGACTTGATTTGGGTCGGTCGCGTGCGTCGCGATATCTCGAACCCCGAGGCCGCGCGCGGCATCACCTTCTGGTGCTGCGGCGACCAAATCCGTAAGGGCGCGGCAACCAACGCCGTCCAGATCGCTAAGTTGCTCTGCGAGTAGGTTGACCTGTCCGGCGGGGGCCGGGCTTAGTTTTCAGAACGTCCTCGACCATGTGTGGCGCCTTGTCCTGCTCCTTCGGAGCCGCGGACAAGGCGCCACACTGGTCTGCGGAGTGTTCTGAAAACTAAACCCGGACCCCGCCTGCGGTGACGCTGTTGCGAGCGGCCTGCGATGGGGCCGTTGTCGGTTGAGGCCGCTGGGCTGATGTGGGGGCACGTGGCCGTTGCGGGCCCTGGTCCCGGCGGCGGCCTCGGCGCTTCGCGCCTGCCGCCTTGGGGGACTGTGGGGCGCGGCCGGCAGCTGCGGCGCGTTGCGCCTGCTGCCTGGGGTGACTTTGGGGTCGTACGGCAGCTGCGGCGCTTCGCGCCTGCTGCCTTAGGTGACTTTGGGGTTGGGGCGAATCAAAGGTGAATGGTTTTCCCGAGAAGTGAACGACCTATTTTGGACCCTCGAAGCATCGGCATGTTTTGGACGCTATTTCCTGCGGTTTTGCCACGTGAATCCTGCGGTTTTGTATTCCAAAAGTGTGGATGCTTCGGGGGCCTGATTTCACTCGTTCACTTCTCGGGAAAACCATTCACCTTCGTATTTTGCTGCCGGTGTTTTGGACGCCATAACTCAGGCGTTGGTCGATATTGAAAGAAAAATAGCCTTGCTTGGGCAATCGCGGGCCTGTCCGGGCGTATCTACGGGGTTGTCTGCACAATTCGCGGTATTATGTTGCGGAGTTTTGAAAGGAGCCGCTGGTGGTCACGACGACATTTGCTTCGCCTTTGGGCGAAATCTTGCTTGCCGCTGATGGCCGCGGTTTGACGGGGCTTTGGTTTGAGGGGCAGGAGCACTTTGGCTCTACGCTGCTCAAAGAAGATGCGGAGCACGTTGAAGGTGCCGATGCGGTTTCCGGTACCGGTGGGATGTCTTCGGTGAGTCCGGCAAATGGCGCGGCTTCTTCGGTGCTTGAGCGTTCTTGGGCTTGGCTGAATGCTTATTTTGCGGGGCAGGAGCCTCGGTTTACGCCGCCGTTGCATATGATCGGCACGGCGTTTCAGCGTGAGGTTTGGTTCGAGCTGCTTTCTATTCCGCGTGGTGAGGTCGCTACGTATGGCGAGATCGCCCGGCGTGTCGCGGCGCGACATCGCGTGCCGGGTAATGAGGCCCCCGTTGTATCTCCCCGTGCTGTGGGGGCTGCGGTTGCGCGCAATCCTATTTCGATCATCGTGCCGTGCCATCGCGTGGTCGCTGCCGACGGCTCGCTCAATGGATATGCCGGCGGGCTTGATCGCAAGGAGTGGTTGCTTCGGCTTGAGGGCGCATACGAGGAATAACGCTTGTGCTGCCTGAATAATCTACATGAATAGGTGCCGTGAAAGGACGAGTCGCTGTCCTTTCACGGCACCTTTTGTTTGACGGTAAGACGCCTCAATTACTCCTGAAGGTCGTAAACGGTTGTGTTGCCGATGGTCTGGGCCGTGTAGTTTTGGGCAACCCATTCGGCGATCTCGCTTGCGGCGCTCGAGCCGCCCATCTGCGTACCGCCCATGCCGCCACCCATGCCACCGCTTGCGATGTAGTAGCGGATGAGGCCCTGGGCAACGTAAGCCTTGAATTCGTCGAGCGTGGGCGCGGGGTCCGATCCATTAAATCCGCCAATGGCCATGACGGGGAGCTCGCTTGCAAGCTGGTAGCTCGCGGCGTTTTGCGAACCCGTGGTCGCTGCCGCCCAACGATAGCCGCTGGCATTTTGTGTGAGCAGCTCGACCAGGCTTTCGTTGGCGGACGTGTCGCCGAGCAGGCCGGACCCGCCGTCAGGCGTACCCGCGTCGGTGTCGTCCGAGGCGCTTTCGTTGGACGAGCCGTCGAGCGCGGTTCCGTCGGTGCCATCCGGTGCCCCGTTGCCGCTGGGGCCACCACCGCCAGGGCCACCGCCCATGCTGCCGCCGGGCCCTGCCGTGACGATTGAGCCCGTGTGCCCGGTCGAGATCGTGCAGACGGTCCAGACAATCGGCCCGGCCAAGAGGGCGATAATGCCGACTGCTGCAACGCCGCGGACGCCACGTTTCAGCGCCAAGGGCCACGTCGCGGACAGGCGATCTTGCATCCAAAAGCCGATGGTGCACAGGGCAAGACCCGCCGCTACGCCGACGACGCCAACGCAGACGCCCAGCCAGGCAAAGCTTCCGGAGCGTAATATCAGTGCCATATCCCAAGCGCTCGTCACGGCAATCAAAAGCCCCGCGATGCCCGGCATCCAGGGACGGTCGCGCAGCTCAAGCAGGCTGGTCCCGCATATGGCAACGAGCACGGCGATGGCGGGCGAGAGCGCCACGGTGTAGTAGGCGTGGAAGATGCCGGCCATAAAGCTAAAGACGAGCCAGGTCACGACAAGCCAGGCACCAAAGATGACGATCTGCGCGCGGCGAATGCGCGCGACGGTATCCAGATCGATGCTGTCTGCGCGTTTTCCCAGATAAAACCTACCAAAATAAACCTGTCCCTTTTTGGCAGGTGTGGCGGCGATAAGGCCGATGATGATGGCGGCGAAGGCGATGGGGGCGAGCCAGGTGATCTGGTCGCCAAAATCGCTCGTCCACAGGCGGAACAGGCCGGTTTCGCCCCACATGCCGCCCTGGCTGCCGCCGCTGAGCGCTTCGCTCGCGCCGGGGATGACTGAACCGGTCTCGTTGCCGGTTAGGCGCCCCAAACCGTTGTAGCTAAAGGTGAGCTCGATGAACGAGTCGGTCTGCGAGCCGCCAAAGTAGGGGCGTGATCCGCTCGGTACCAGCATGGTGAGCAGGACCCACCAGCCGGCGCCGATAACCATGGCGCCGAGCGCCACGACGGCGTCGAGCAGGCGGCGCGGCCACGATGTGGGCGAAAGCAGCAACATGGCCAGGCCAAAGCCGGGGAGCACCAAAAGCACTTGGAACTGTTTGGTCAAAAAGCCCAGGCCAATCAACAGGCCGGCCACGGCGTACCAGCGGGTACGTACGCGGTTGCCGTGGCGGTCCGCCGGCAGCTCGAGCCCGCGCAGCACGCAGGCGGCGGCGCCCAGCATAAGCAAGATAAGCAGGGCATCGGGATTGTTAAAGCGGAACATGAGCGCCGCGACGGGTGTGGTGATAAACACGATGCCGGCCGCGATGCCGGCGGCGTTGCCCCACGCGCGGCGCACGGTGGCATACAGCAGGTAGGTGCATGCGACGCCCATGAGCGCCTGCGGCAACAGAATTGCAAACGAGCTCAGACCCAGCAGGCGCACCGAAAGCGCCATGAGCCAAATTGATGCGGGCGGTTTATCGACCGTGATGGCGTTGCCCGCGTCCAGGCTGCCCCAAAGAAAAGCTTCCCAGCTCTTGGAGCCCGCTTGCGCGGCGGCGCTATAGAACTCGTTAGCGTAGCCCGAGGCCGTCAGATTCCAAAAGAAGACAAAGGCGGCGGCGAGCATGAGCAGCGCCACGGCTACCCGGTCGAGCGGTCCGCGCGCGGGGGCGAGTGACGGCGCCGATGTCTCGCGAAGTTCGCGGCGAAGCGAGCGGGCCCCCTGTGAGGCGTGCGCCGAACGACGGCGAGAATCAACGCTCATCGGGCATCGGCCGCCTGTTTGAGCGGGTAGTGGTAGACATCGGGTTGGTTGGCGTCCATACGCCCGTCGCTCGCCTTGAGGCGCTTCATGCCGGCAAGGTCCTTGCGCACCGTGTCGACGATATGCACGGTGGTGCCGGGGTCTTCCTTCCAGCGTACGGCAAACTCGCAGGATGCGATGCCCATGCGCTCTGCCAGGACCAAAAGCTCGGTATCAAAGAACCACTCGTTATCCTGAATGAGTGGCAGCAGCGTGTCCGCGGCCTCGGCAGACACGGCCTTAAAGCCGCACTGCGCATCGTGGAAATGCACGCCTAGATAGCTCTGCAGCATGCGGTTGTACGAGCGCGAGATAAACTCGCGTTTGGCGCAGCGCTCCACGCACGACGCGGGCAGCAGACGCGAGCCAAAGCAAACGTCGGCGCGACCGTCCAGGATGGGGCCCACGAGTTCGGGAATCTGACGAATGTCGGTGGAAAGGTCGACGTCCATATAGGCGCGCACGCGAGCCTTGGAGTTGCTCCACGCGATTTTGAGTGCGCGACCGCGGCCTTTCTGGGGAATGCGGATGGCGCGGATCGTAAAAGGAAACTTGCAAGATAGAATGCGGGCGAGCTCCCAGGTCTTGTCGCTGCTGGCGTTATCGGCGATCACGATTTGCCAGGTAAAGGACTTGGCGTGGAGCGAGACCTCGCGCAGCCGATCCATCAGCAGCATGACGGAGGAACCCAGCTCGGCCTGCTCGTTAAAGACGGGGATGACAAAGTCGCAATCGACCTCGCGCGGCTCGCCGCAGGCGAGGATGGTCGAAGGTGAGGGCGCACTCTGGGTGAGCGCTTCGCTCTGGGCGGATGCCTCGGCGGCAGCGTGCTCTTGGGGGATGACGGGCGCGGGGCAGGACTGCGTGGCGCCGGGTGCGGCGCCGGTGCCCTGCTCGAGAATATCAGGTCGGGTCATGATCGTGCCTTTCTCTACGTGCGGCGATGCGGTTAGGCCGAAACGGAGGTCTGCGAGGTGGTGCTGGAATCGTTGCCGGCGTCGGCGGGAGCGCCGCCCTGGGCATCAGAAGAGCTGCTGTCACCCGCGCCGGCTCCGTCGGGCGCGTCCGCGGGAGCCTCGCCGCTGGGAGCCTCGCCACCCGCACCGCCCGCGCTATCTCCGCTGGCAGCATTGCCGGAGGCCGAGGACGAATCGCCGGGTGCGCCGCCGGCGTTCGTACCGCCCTGGCCGCCTCCCATGCCGCCCTGGGCTGCCTGCGTCGATCCGCCGGTCACGGCGCTCATGATGGCGCCGCCCGCAAGGCCGCCTGCCAGGCCGCAGGCGGCGGCAAGCGTGGCGATGAGCAGCAGGTTTGCGGCTCGGCCGGGCTGTTTGCCCTGGTTCTCAGCAGTAACGTTTGCCGGTGCCGCAACGGGCTCGGCGACAAAGGCGACCTCAGCGGACGCGCCGGTATTGACGGCGTGGGCGGCATGGGACGCCGCGGAAGAAGGGACGCCCGTCGCGGTCTCGCTTGCATAAAGCGGGTTGACGGTCGTCGCAGAAGACGCTGCGGAGCCGTTTGCGTTTGCAAAGTCGTCGGCGGTATTGGTGTTGAACAGGTTGTCCATGGTGTGCTCCAATCGGATGGGTACGGGGCCGCCCTAATTCGCGACCCCGGCATCGAAGGGGATGGCATGGTCTCGGCATGCCATCGCGAGGGGGTATGGCTGCCCTCGCGACAATGCTGTTCTACCGCGCCCGGGGCGCGAGCAAGCGGACGCTATCGCCGCCTTAAGTTTGTCTAAGTCACATCCTGCGTTTTTAAAAACATGCAGGTTGAGCCGCTAAGGCTGCGCTAAGGCAACTGACGGTGCGCTATTATCGGCAGTATCGAAACCTGTATACCTATGCGCCAAAGGAGTCACTATGAAGCTCATGCTCGCCGAGGACGAACCCGGCCTCTCCCGCGCCCTCACTGCAATTCTTCAGCACGGCGGCTATGAAGTTGATGCCGCGCTCGATGGCCTGACAGCTCTCGAATATCTGCTCGCCAACGATTATGATGCTGCGATTCTGGACATCATGATGCCCGGGATGGACGGCATCGAAGTGCTCAAGCGTACGCGGGCCGCCGGCAAGCGCCTGCCCATTATTATGTTGACGGCCAAGGGCGAGGTGTCCGATAAGGTTGAGGGACTGGACGCTGGCGCCAATGATTACCTGACCAAGCCGTTTGCCGCCAAGGAGCTGCTCGCGCGTATCCGCGCCATGACACGCGCCGCTACGGCGATCGATGCCACGACACTCAGCGTGGGTAACGTGCGCCTCGATACGGCAGCGTGCACGCTGGTGGGACCCCAGGGCGAGGAACATCTTGCCAACCGCGAGTTTCAGCTTATGGAACTCTTTATGCGCAACGCCGGCACTCGTATGCCCACCGAGCGTTTGATGCTCGAGGTTTGGGGTGAAGATGCGCCCGAGGGTGCCAACGTGGTGTGGGTCTATATCTCGTACCTGCGAAAAAAGCTGACGGCATTGGGTGCCAACGTGGCCATTCGCGCATCGCGCAACCAGGGCTATTCGCTTGCGGTCGTCGAGGAAGGCGGGCAGGAGTGAGCGTGCGAGCGTGGTGGAAGCGCGTGACCGCGCGACCCGACGCCGCTTCTGGCGGGGCGGGGCAGACGAACCCTGCCGATGCGCTGGGCCGTCGCCTGCGCCGCAAGTTTATCTTGGTTGCCATGGGTGCCGTCACGGCGGTGCTCGCACTCATTATTGCGGGCATCAACATCGTCAACTACTCGCATGTCTGCAAGATGGCCGACGCTCGTTTGGACTATATCTTGGCGGGCAAGGACGGTATTGATTGGACGGATGAGCCGAAGACCGATCCCGGTGACGTGAAAGGTGCGGGTGTGGGCCAAGCGGGCGATCCCGGCAAGCATTTCGAGGGTATGACGGCAGAGTCTCCGTTCGACACGCGCTACTTTACCGTGACGTTTGCCGATGGCGTTGTGGCGGATGTCAACACGGCGCGTATTGCTGCGGTGGGCTCCAAGCGTGCCACGCGTATGGCTGCCGAGCTCTATTCCAAGGGCTGGACCTCGGGATTTTCCGGGAACTACCGCTATACTGCTACCGTTCAGGGTGACGAGACGACCTATGTGTTCGTTGACTGCTCGCGCGAACTTGCGAGCTTCCATTCGTTTTTGGGCGCGAGTGTTGCCATCAGCTGCATTGGATGGCTGGCAGTGCTCGCAATCGTGACGGTGGCCTCGGGCGCCGTGATTCGACCGATGGTCGAGAGCTACAGCAAACAAAAGCGATTCATTACCGACGCGAGCCACGAGATCAAGACGCCACTTGCCGTGATTGATGCGGCCAACGAGGTGCAAGAGATCGAAAGCGGTGAGAGTGAGTGGACGCAGAGTATCCATGAACAGGTCGCGCGACTCACGGCGCTTACGGAGCGCCTGGTGTTTTTGGCGCGCATGGACGAGGGCTCGGCGGGCTTTACCATGGCGGCGATCGATCTTTCGGAAGCCGTGCAAAAGGCCGCGGCGCCGTTTGAGTCGGTGGCGGTCTCGCGCGGCAAGCGCCTGTCGGTGTCGATCGCGAGCGGTGTGCGGGCCCATGCCGATGCTGCGGCGGTGGCGCAAGTGGTTGAGCTGCTGCTGGATAACGCCACGCGCTACGCGAGCGAGGGCAGCGTGATTGAGCTGAGCCTGCGCGCCGTTTCGCGCGGTGCGGGCAAGGGTGCGGCTGAGCTTGTCGTGTCGAATGCCGTGGATGAGCTTCCCGAGGGCGATCTGGACCGATTGTTCGACCGCTTCTACCGTGCAGATGTTTCGCGCAGTTCCAAGACGGGCGGCTCGGGCGTGGGCCTATCCGTCGTGCGCGCCATCGCCGAGGCCCACGGAGGTTCCGCCGCCGTATCCGGCCACGACCATCAGATCACCTTCACCGTCCGCCTCTAAAACCTGCCAAAAAGGGACAGGTTTATTTTGGCAGGTTTTATCTGGACAAACGCTGATGGACTGGGCTGCGGGCGGAAGCTGCGTCCCAGTTTGGGCCGCAGAATGGGATGCGCTTTCCCCCTGGGCGCCAAGCGGAAAGCGCATTCCAGTTTGAAGCCTCAGAACGGGACACGCTTTCCCTTTGGGGGTCCAAGCGGAAACTGCATCCCGTTTGGGAAGCGTAATCCGGGACGAACTTTCCGCATGATCGCGACCGCGACACAGAGATGTCGACCGGGCAACTTTCTAAGCCCGCCCCTGCAATGCGTAGATCGATTTGTCCATGTTGAACAGATAAGCTACGACGCAGACGATAAAGAACGGCGGCAGGTTGCCAAATCCAAAGACCTCACAACCAATGAGGATGGGCGCAAGCAGCGTGTTGGTGGCGCTGCCAAAGACGGCGGCGTAGCCCAGTGTGGCGCAGAGCTCGACGGGCATGCCGAGCATCCCGGCGAGCACGACGCCCAGGCTGGCCCCGATGGAGAACAGCGGCGTTACCTCGCCACCTTGATATCCGGCGGCAAGCGTGACAATGGTGAGTGCAAATTTGAGTGCCCAATCCCAGGGCATGATGGCTACTGCGCCGTTTCCACCCAGGGCTGCCGATATCAGGTTGGTACCGAGTCCGCAGTAGCGCCCCTGCCATAGCGCGAACAGAATCGCCGACAGCATGAGGCCCATGACGGCAATGCGCGTATAGGGGTTGGGGAGAAGGCGCGCTGCAAGGGTTTTGGCATGGGCGAGGCACCAGGCAAAAGCGCCACCGATCAAACCGAACGTGATACCCAGCACTATGAGCCGCCCAAGGCCGGGGAGGTCGAGCGCGTACGAGGCGGCAACGGCGACTTCGAACTTCTCGAGCCCCAAGGCGCCGGAGGTCATGCTTGCGGCGAGCGATGCCGTGAGCGCGGGGAATAGCGCGCGGTATTCCATGCGTCCAGCGACCAATACCTCAATGGCAAAGACTGTGGCTGCCAGGGGTGTTCGGAAAAGTCCGGCAAAGCCGGCGGCCATACCGATGAGCAAAAACGTGTTGCCGGGGTCGCGGAAGGGCAGCCGACGTCCAATCCAATGGGAGACGGTTGCGCCGATCTGTACAGCCACGCCCTCGCGTCCCGCGCTGCCGCCAAAGAGGTGCGTCCCCCACGTGCTCAGCATGATGAGCGGCACCAAATGCGGGGAGATGGCGTCCTCGCGTCCATGGCCCACATCGAACACCAAGCTCATGCCACGGTCGGTGCCTTTGCCCCAGGTACGGTAGGCGAACACGATGGCGAGGCCCATCAAGGCGAGGAAGGGGAGGAGCAGAGCAACATGTTCGTCGCGAAAGGTGCCGATTGCCAGCAACACGCGGCCGAAGAGCGCGCAGACAGCACCAACGATAATGCCGACAGGGATTCCGGCAGCACCCATAAGAACGAGGCCGCTATAGGTGTTGAGTAGGCGTTTGGCTTTAATTGATATGGCGCTTTCCGGCATGTTGCTTTCCGATGCGAGCTCTCTTGATATAAAAAGAGCTGGAGTTGCGCATCGTTGAGAGGCTTTCCAGCTTTAGCAAAACAAACATATAAGATGTGATGGCTCGCGTCAAGAAAACTGCTGGGCGGCTTGGGACCGACTGGCTGGCTGGTGTCAGTGCCTGCTACGTGGCATGATGAGCCACGTTACTCAGCAAGCTTAATGGGATGGCGAACTACTGTCTTGAGCTTCTCCGGTGCGCATTTGCGTGGGTCGGAGAGGTAGATCTCGTGATGAAGGCGAACATCGGAGAAGTCGAGGGCGTAACCCTGCTCTGCCGCAAATTCATGCATGGCGTCCACGGTTGCCGGCTCGCTGTCGTAAGGTCCGGTATGCATGCACTGAACGCAGAGGCCCTCGTCAGCCGTAAGCAGCTCGACCAGCGAAAAGTCCAGTTTCTTTTTGGCTGTGGCTTCCGCGACGGCCCAGTCAAAGTCTGCCTGGGTGACAAAATCGGGCAGGCGGATGCACGAGATGAAGTTGAAGTCATCCTTGCGCACATAGTCGATGTCGCTGCTGGGGGAGTCTTGCCACCAGAAGCCCTCGAGCGGCGGCACCACAAAGTCGAAATAGCCTTCGATGCTCCTCGACCCCTTTTTCGACATCTTGATGGTGTAAGCGATGCCGTAAAGCAGCGGAAGGGCGCTTTGATACTCGCCGTCTGCGGTGTTTGGGTCGCCCTTTCCGCGTACAGCGACATAGCTCATGGGCGGGACGGTTACGATGTTCGGTTTGCTGGCAGGCTTGTAGAACTCCTTGCATTCCTTTTTAAAGTCGAACGCCATGGCGGCCGCCTTTCTGCGTAGGGACCCGTATAACTGTCAGCATCATATCATAGAAACGAACACCCGTTCGACTAATATGGCTGACGGTCGAGATAAATCCTCTGCGTTTGACAGGTGGCCTGACTCCGTGGATGACCCCTCCTCTGCGCATCTTCGCTCTACCAACTGCCGCCATTCCCCCATATAAAACCTGCCAAAATGAACCTGTCCCTTTTTGGTCGGTGCGAAATGGGTAATACTAAAGAGTTATCCGACCAGATGGGAACCGATCGATGGCCTATATCGAATTTAAAGACGTCATCAAAGCCTATGGCGAGGGCGATGCCCGTATTCACGCCCTCGATGGCGCGAGCTTTACCGTTGAGCGTGGCGAGCTTGCCATTATCCTGGGCGCTTCGGGTGCCGGTAAAACCACGGCGCTCAACATCTTGGGCGGCATGGATACGGCGACCTCTGGCACCGTGACGGTGGACGGGCGCGACGTGAGCGCCGCCAACGAGGCGCAGCTTGTTGAGTACCGTCGCGCCGACGTGGGCTTTGTCTTTCAATTCTACAATCTGGTTCCCAACCTGACGGCTCTCGAAAACGTGGAGCTCGCAGCTCAGATCTGCCCCGATTCGCTCGATGCCGAACAAACACTTCGCCAGGTTGGCCTGGGCGAGCGCCTGGGCAACTTTCCGGCGCAGCTTTCGGGCGGCGAGCAGCAGCGCGTGTCCATTGCCCGCGCGCTGGCCAAGAACCCCAAGCTGCTCCTGTGCGATGAGCCCACCGGCGCACTCGACTACAAAACCGGCAAGCAGATTTTGCAGTTGCTGCAGGACACCTGCCGCAAGCAGGGCATTACGGTCATCATCATCACGCATAACTCCGCGCTCGCACCTATGGCCGATCGCCTGATCCGCTTTAAGAGCGGTCGCGTAGAAAGCGAGACGGTCCAGCAAAATCCCGTGCCGATCGAGACGATCGAGTGGTAGCGCCCATGGATCAGGATTGCCAAAACAGCCAACGCCGCGACGCGCAGAACACGGAGCGCAAGCAGGATTTTACGACCTACCGTACCGCCCAAAGCTCAAACGATATGGTGCCGACGGTTTTTCGCCGTGGCATCTACCGCACGATTCGCGGCAGCCTCAAACGCTTCTTGTCTATCGTTGTGATCACCGCGCTTGGCGTGAGCGTGATGTGCGGCCTTAAGGCGGGCTGCGAGGACCTGTGTGATTCGGTCGACGCCTATTTTGACCAGCAGAATGTCTATGACATCAACGTGCAGTCGACCTATGGTCTGACCGATGATGATCTTGCCGCGATCCAAGAGGTCGATGGCGTCGAGACGGCCGAGGGCATCTATACCGAGACCGCCTATACCGCCGTGGGTACGGCGCGCGAGCGCGTGGTCGTGCAGAGCCTCTCCAAGGAGAATATCGACCAACCGGTGCTGGTGCGCGGCGATTTGCCCGAGACTTTGGGCGAAGTGGCGGTGACCTCGCGCTTTTTGAAGGCTTCGGGCAAGAAGCTCGGCGATACGGTGAACTTTGCCGCCAACGATGCGAGCTCGTCGAACCAAAGCGCCAAGGACCAGTTTGCCGCATGCGATTACACCATTACGGCCGAGGTTCTCGATCCCACCGACGTGAGCTCCGACTCGACGGTCAATGCCTTTCGTGCTTCCTCGGCCGCGGACTACAAGTTCTATGTGAGTGAGGATGCCGCGACGTCGTCGTCCTATTCCGCAATCCATGTGGTCGTCGAGGGGGCTAAGGACCTCAACTCCTATTCCGATGCCTATACGGCAAAGATTGACGAGGTCAAAGGCAATATCGAGAAGATTCGCGACGAGCGCGAGAAGGCGCGTGCTCAGGAGCTGACAGTCGATACGCCAGCGAACTTGGATGCTGCTGAGCGTCAGGCGAATATGGTCTTTGGGATCGAGCAGGACAACATCAACCGCATGGCCGAGGGCAGCGAGGAGCGTGCGCAGGCGCAGACTGACCTGGACCAGCGCCGCGCCGCCGCCGACCAGCAGTTCGCCGACGCCCGCGCCGAGCTTTCTGATCTGGGCGAATGCACCTGGTATATCCAGGATCGCAATAACATCGCAAGCTACTCGAGCGTCGAGAGCGATAGCTCCTCGATCGAGGCCATCGCCACGGTGTTCCCGTTCATCTTCTTTATCGTCGCCGTGCTCATCAGCCTCACTACCGCCACGCGCATGGTCGAGGAGGAGCGCACGCTCATCGGCCTGTACAAGGCGCTTGGCTATTCGCGCGGGCGCATTCTGTCCAAATACGTGGACTACTCGCTGTGGGCCTGCCTGATCGGTGGCGTGCTTGGCAATATCATTGGTTTTGTCGGCCTGCCGTTGTTCCTGTTTACGGTGTTCGACGACATGTACTCGCTGCCCCAGATGCTGCTTTCATACGACATCGTGTCTTCGATCGTCTCGGTGGCCCTGTTTGCCGTGGGCGTGGTGGGCGCCACGATTATCGCCTGCCGTCACGAGATGGCCGAGACCCCGGCTTCGCTTATGCGTCCCAAGGCCCCGCGCGCCGGCTCGCGCATTTTCCTCGAGCGCATTGGCTTTATTTGGCGTCGCATGGGCTTTTTGAACAAGGTGGCCGCGCGCAATCTGTTCCGTTACAAAAAGCGTGCCTTTATGACCATCTTTGGCATCGCGGGCTGCACGGCGCTCGTGATTTGCGGCATGGGTATTCGCGACACGTCGGTGGCACTTTCGCCCAAGCAGTACGGGCACATTACACGCTATGACCTGCTGGCGGTCGCCAATTCCGATGACTTTGCGCAGACGTGCGCGGCGCTTGACGAGCGCAGCGCAGCCAAGGATTCAAACGTGACCGTGACCTCGACGCTGCCGATCATGACCGACAACGTCACCTTTACGTTTGGCGGCAAGAGCGAGACCGTGCAGCTGGTCGTGGTGCCCGATGACCGTACGAGCGACTTGGACGACTACGTGCGCCTGGAGGACGAGTCCAAAGCGCCGCTTTCGTTGCATGACGGAGACGTGTATCTGAGCAAGAGCTCGCAGCTGGTGTTGGGGATTCAGCCAGGCGATACGGCGCAGGTTCAGGACTCGTCGCTCAATGTCGCCGATGTCGAGGTGAGTGACATCTCGCTCAACTACCTGGGCAACACGCTCTATATGACGCAGAGCACCTATGAGCGTGCGTTTGGTCGAAGCGTTCGTCTCAACGGCATCTTTGCGTTGCTCAAGGGTTCATCGGCCGATCAAATTGCGTTTAGCAAGCAACTTAAAAACGACGGCTGGCTCACGATTTCGAGTACTGCCGAGCATTGGGAGAACTATGAGGCCAACTTCACCATCATCAACTCGGTCGTGGTGCTCGTGACCTTTATGGCGGCGTGTCTGTCGTTTGTGGTGGTGTTTACGCTGTCCAACACCAACATCTCGGAGCGCGAGCGCGAGCTGGCGACCATCAAGGTGCTGGGTTTCCGTCGCGGCGAGGTACACCACTACGTCAACAAGGAGACGCTGATTTTGACGGCGATTGGTGCCGCGCTGGGCGTGCCGCTGGGCGGCTTGCTAGCCGAGAGCTTTACGTACATCCTGCAGATGCCGTCGCTCTACTTTGACGTTGAGGTCGAACCGTTGAGCTACGTGCTTGCCGTGGTGCTGGCCTTTGCGTTCACGATCATCGTCAACCTCGCCACCAACCGAACCCTCAACAAGATCGACATGGTCGGCGCCCTCAAAAGCGCCGAGTAACCTACCAAAAAGGGACAGGTTTATTTTGGCAGGTTTTATCTGGACAAACGCCGAGCAACCTACGGGCTACCCGGCGTTTGTTCTCGTTTGGCCGAGATGTATGTCACTCAGTGCACTTACTGACCAATGCAGCGTTGTGCGTAGCTCTTAATGTCATCGGTAAAACCGTCGAGATCGCTGAGAGAAATAACGTCGTCGGCAAGCAGGCTGGCTATCTGGCGACGCATCGTGCTGCGGCGGATATCTTCCATCATTACGCCGCCGCACCGCCTGTCCCTATTGACATGCTCCTCGAGCGCCCAAAACCTATCAGAGGCTTCGCCGTCGCCGTTCAGTATCTCGATGTACTGATCGATGAGCTTTGCCATATAGCGTTCTTGCCATTTAGGGAGCAATTCCTTAAACAGTCTCCAGTCACGTTCGGCTACATCGCCCATGCTTCCTCCGTTCACCAAACAAGCCATGCCATTTAAATCCATGCCCTACTTCGACAGTTTTTGCTCGCAGGCGTGGATGAGGTCGTCGTAGTGGGCGATTTTGTAGTTGAGACGATCGAGACCGGCTTGCATTTCGGCAATACGCTCGGTGACTTGGTCGCGCTGTTCTTCGAGAATGGCTTTGCGTGCCGCCATGGTGCCGTCGCCTTGCTCCAGAAGCTGCATGTACTCGATGAGTGCTTCGATTGAAACGTTGGCACCGCGCATGCACTTTACGAATTTGATGCGTGCGCAGTCTTGCTCATCGTAGTCGCGAATACCGTTTTCATTGCGGTGCACACGAGGTAACAGACCAATGCGCTCGTAATAGCGCAGCGTATCGGCGGAAATACCATACTCCTTTGAAACCTCGGCGATCCTCATGCCAACTCCCTGGATGTCTTGCTAAGTTGCGGTGGAATAGTTCCTAGATTCGGTCATTTGGGCCTTAAATAGGAACTATATCACCGCAACTTAGGGGAGGGGCGTCGGCTGGGGCTTGCCAGCGGGACGGGGCGGACTAGGCTTGCTTGCGGTGCTTCCATTGTTTGCGGCACCAGCGCATGAGCGCCTTTACGATGGGAATCGTGATGAGGATGATCCATGCAG
>ERZ1035014.621-NODE-621-length-15102-cov-6.213664_pt1 | contig 15102 bp, 26 predicted proteins | sample MGYA00520620_ERZ1035014 | MGnify/ENA primary metagenome ERZ1035014 (study PRJEB33766, sample SAMN09781744) | gut metagenome | biome: gut microbiome | host: Homo sapiens | place: Madagascar | study: EMG produced TPA metagenomics assembly of the PRJNA485056 data set...
GATTATATATGATAGGGTATAATGGAGTTGGTGAAGATAGAACTACTTTTACTGTTAAGATTTTACCTTATTACGCTGGTGCACTTGTCTTTGATGGTGTAGATGATTATGGTATCTGTGAAAATTTCCCTATCCTGACTAAGGAAAAGGGGTATACGGTTGTAGCGTTGAGAAAGTGGTTGACACCAGAAAATAAAACAAACAATGAGGTTCTTGTTGCGAATTTAAAAGAACCGAGGTGGATAACTGAAAATTGGGGAGCATTTGGTTGTGAAGTAAAATACAATAATGTTAATCCGAAGGTAAAAAGAACTATGTCTTTCGGAAATACGCCAGTAATAAACGTAAATGAAAATAATGTATTACTTTGCCAAACATCAAATAACTATAATGGAGTTGATATAGTAAGTGGTAATAATACAAGTGGCCCTTATTTGCTTATTTGTTCGGGAGGAACGTCTTTCTTTGCCAAAGCAGCCATCTGGGAACTCATCATCCTTGATCACGACGCAACCGAAGAAGAACTGACCAAGATCAAAAACTACTTTATTAAAACCTATCCTTGGTTGTTCTTCGATCAGGCTTGGACAGTGGTTGGAAAATCCAACGAAGACACAGATAGAGCTACTATTGCCAACATTACAGGTAATGGAAATAATCTCGTTTTGTTAAACTTTGGGTTTGCAGGGAATAGTGGATATGGGGAGTATGCTTACAATTGGAACACGTGGAAGATAAACAAAGTTGATAGCACAAAATCGAACGTATATCATAATAGAATGGAAATTACATTACCTGCAATAGGTGAATCTTCAAAAACCCAATGTAATTTCTATTCACCATTATGTGAAGTTGGGACAATATATGATTTTTCCTTCAAAATATCTGGTTTGACTGATAACAGTACCGTTTTTGTAAAACCAGGAACAAACGGAGGGGGTGCTATTATTGCACAATATAATAAAGATGGAGTCTATCATTTAAACTATACGTTAACAGATGAAGCGATTATTAATGAATCAACTCAAAACAGAATTTATTTCTTTATACAGAACTTTTCTGACGAGGAAATGAATCTTACTATCGAGCAAATCCCTGATCACGAAGGTTACTTAGTGACTGACGGGGTTGATGATGAAGTCAAATCAAGTAGTTTCAGTATGGCTAAAGATTTCACAGTAGTGGGTGAATGGGAGTTGTTGGATAAAGATGATAGGCAGTCAGGTCTCGCAAAATCCGCTTCTTTTTATTTATATTCTCGTGTAAATGGACTTGCTTTTTATTGCAAAGACTGGTCAAAGCCAGAGTTACTCAACTTGAAATCTATTGTAGCGTTTAATTCGAAAGGAGTGGTATATGATAATAAATGGCAAGAATATACGAACAACGTTGTAGGTAATAATCCTACTTATGATAGTAGATTTTATCTTGGATATGGCAACAATAATTATTCTAAGGTGGCCTTCAAAAATCTCGCAACGTATGTTGGAAGAATCCTATCAAAAGAAGATGCTATCAAAGCATATATTTACTTACAAACCCTAAAAGCAAAGTAACATTAAAAATTAATTGGATATGAAATACGCAATTGTTGATTTATTATGGGCAAAGTCCCACGGTATTGAGATTTTACCCGAAATGAGAACAAGTGTAGATCAAAGCAAAGTGATCCTGCACGAAGAGATGCTGTTACCATTTAGTGACGAAGATTTTCCGAGATATTCGTTTAGCGATCCGGAATTTCTTAATCTTTTATCAAGCGACGAATGGACTTATCCGGAAGGAGAAGAGCCTGTAATTAACAGAGATTTTAGTCGTATACTGGCTTTGAACATCCTTGATGAAGAAGTGGCTAAGAATATAAATACATACGAGTTAACTCCAAGTGAAGCGTTGCAGGTAAAAGATCGTTACCCAGAATGGGTTTCTGGTATTACTGTTAAAGTGGGAGAAAGGTATTTATCTGATGATATTCTTTGGGAATGTATCCAGGGCCACACCACGCAGGAAAACTGGCGGCCCGGAACATCAACCGCGAGTCTGTGGAAAGTGGTGGACGAAGAGCACGCCGGCACAATAGCCGATCCAATCCCCTATGTTACGCCGATGGAGCTGTTTAATGGGAAATATTACCGGCAGAACGGTGTAACGTACAAGTGTACGAGAGATAGCGGCATTCCACTCGTACAAGATTTATCCGCATTAGTTGGGCTTTATGTCGAACTTGTATAAACCCTTAGAACCTTACGGTGTACAGGTAACCGTAACTACAAAATGAAAAAGATTTTATTTTACATTATGTGCATGATCACATTGGTAACAGGTAACATTTACGCACAGGGTATCGTAACCGATCCTACGACCTCTTTTGTAATCGACTTAGGCACATTTACCGGCATTGTCGCTCTTACGTCCTCTTTGGTCACACAGATTGCAAAGCGTATCCCGGCTATCTCATTGCACAAGCTGGCAAAGATCGGCGTATCGGTAGCCGTCGGCGTGATTGTCTGCATGGTGTCGTGGGCATTGCAGTTGACACCGCTGCTTGACGGTTATGTATGGTGGCAGGTATTGATATACGGTGTAGCCGCTGGTTTGTCTGGTTGCGGATTTTATGACGTTGTCAAGGCTATCGGCGCACTGTTTAAGGCAAAAGAGACAAATTAAGTTTAGGTTATCAAAGAGAGAGGGGCGGTTCCGTAGCCGCCTCTTTTAAAAAAGATTGAAGATATGGGAATAGAAGAAGCGGTAACGACTGCAAAAGGAATTAGTGATTTTGGGATGATGGCAATTACGGCCGCCTTTTTTCTTATTTTATCTGCCGGGCTTATGATAGCTTGCTTTAAGTGGTTTAAATCCATCATTAACACGATCATCAAAGATAACAAAGGCACGATGCTCGAACTGCTGGAGGAGACAAGGGCGCAAAACTCGATGTTGGCCTCAATGACGGAAGGATTGCGGCCGGAAACTCAACTCCGTATCAAGAACATCTCCGGGGCTTATTTTGACTTGGCAAAATACCATGTCCTTGAAATAATAAAGAGGGTCAGGAAAGAGAACCATATTGTAGACCATGAAGCGACGGCAAAGAAAATCCGGGGATTATTGCATAATATTTATGAAGACCGTAACAGCCGTTTCGACAGCTTTACATACAGGGGCAAGAAATTGTCGACTTACACGTCCTCTGAGTGGGTGGAAAAGGTCGCTTTGGTCGTGGAGAGTGAGATATACAATGAGAGCGGCCCCAACGACAGCCGTGCCTACACAAACGTGTCGTCGGTTTATGACGATATCAAGATTGATTTTTACCACAGGTTAAACAACGAGTAAAATATGAAGAAGAATAATAAAGAACTACCGCGTGGCCTTAGGAACAACAATCCGGGAAATATCCGGATCAACAGCGACCTGTTTCAAGGCGAAGTAAGGCCAAGCCCGGACAAAGAGTTTAAGCACTTTAAAACGATGGCTTACGGCTACCGTGCCATTTTCCGGACGCTGCTAACCTACTATCGGATTTACCGGCTGGAGACGATCCGCCAAATGATAACCCGGTGGGCGCCGCCAAAGGAAAATAAAACTGATGCCTATATCAAAGCCGTATCGGACTATGCAGGAATCCCCGCTGATGATCACCTAATCTTCGAGCGTGAGCAGATGATCCGTATCGTTGCCGGGATGAGCAAGGTAGAGAATGGAAGAGAAGCTGATATGGCGGATGTTATTGAGGGGTGGAATTTGTTATGATATGCGTGTTGCCTACGTATAAAAGGCAAAGAGTTCTTTGACATGGTGGGACTACTGTAATTTTATGTTATGTAGCATAGAAGTGCATAAAAAACATCGTTTTTGTTGTTTTTTTATGCAAAATGCCTACATTTGCATCAGAATTATGCTCATGGCAACGCACATCCGAAAGCGCCGTAATTGCCGCTATTGAATAATGGATGTGCCAACCCTTGAGCTTTTATTTTTTATTATGGCTAAGAAAGAAAGTAATTATCCGCCTGTAAAAGTGGCGATTTTGATTGATGGAGGTTTTTTCATCAAAAGGTTTAACTCCTTATATAATAAGGACAAAAAGAAAACAGGAGAAGAAGTAGCTGAGATGTTATACACAATGGCTATGAAACATGTAGGAAGCAAGAATACATTGTATCGCATATTTTACTATGATTGTTATCCGTTGGACAAGAAAGCACATAATCCTGTTACAAAACATCCTATAGATTTCAGCAAAACAGAGGAATACTCATTCAAAATGGATTTAATAAACGCCTTGAAAAAGAAAAGAAAGGTTGCATTGAGAATGGGGACTTTGAAAGATAACCATAATTGGATGATACGTCCAAATACGGTTAAAGATTTGCTGTCTGGTAAAAAGAAATTAGAAGACCTGGTTGAAGGGGATGTCTATTTAGACGTGAAGCAAAAAGGCATTGATATGAAAATTGGTACTGATATATCGTCTTTAGCACTGAAAGGATTTGTTGATACGATTGTACTGTTTTCTGGTGATTCAGACTTTGTACCTGCTTCCAAACTTGCCAGAAGAGAAGGTATTGATTTTATCTTAGACCCTATGTGGGCCAATGTTGAACCTCAATTATTTGAGCATATTGATGGAATGCAAAGTACCACGCCATACGGAGCGAAGAAAAAGAGTAAATGAATAAATAACATAAAAAGGCGGTGTCCCTCCATTAAAGTCAAGGATCACCGCCTTTTTTATATCCGGGCGGTATCTAAATACGGATATAAAAAGAAAAAATTGCAGACAATGAAATCTTGGCACGTCATATTGCTTTTAGTTCTTTGCGCCCTTTGCTTTTTCTTCGGCCGGCACACGAAGAGAACAGAGGCCGGGTTTGCCGCCAAGACTGACACGGTTATCCTACGTGACACGATCCGGGACAGCATCCCTTATCCCGTCTACGAAACCGTAATCCAGGAAGTGCCGGAGCTGTTCCCCGTTTATATCACGCTTGGTGGCGACACAGTCCGGGAACCCGTAATCGTCCCGATCCGGATCACGCAAAAAGAGTACCAGACGGACGATTACCGCGCATGGGTATCGGGATATAACCCTGCTCTTGACAGCATCCATATTTTCCGAAAGACATTGTCTGTAACCCAAAAGCAACCGTCCCGCCGTTTCGGGATCGGCATAACTGCCGGTTACGGGATTGGTAAAAACGGGCTATCCCCGTATGTCGGGGTAGGCGGTTATTATAGGATTTGGTAGTAGTAAGCTATTTGTTCATAATCCGGGGCTGTCCGTGAGGATCGCTTCGAAATGGAAGGAAAAAGAAAGCCTTCCAAACCAAAATTTAAAAACGACCTGGGAAGTAGTTTTTTAAATTGCGTTGCACGGCTGGAAGGCTCTAAATCTTTCGGCCGTGCTTTTTTATGCCCGGCTCTCTGTATGTATAACAAACCAATATCAAAAAAGTTTATGCAACGGGTGGAAATTTATTACAAAAAAAGTGGTGATGGCCGTTTGCCGGGCGATAGGGACTGATCCGGCAATGCTGCTATCGAGCAACAAAGAAAAGAATGTGGACGGCCGGGGAATTGTCATAGCTATCTTAACAGAACACAAATACAGCGATGGAACCATAGCGATACTTACGGGAATGACACGGCAGGCTGTTAACCGGATAAAGAACATCTATCCCGATCGGATAAAAAGGAGCTACTATTTGCGCAGCGTGTTAAGCGGGGTGAAGGATGAGTTGGTAGAAGAGTGAAAAAGCCTGTCAAATAATTAGCAACAAAGTCGCAACGACTTAGCAAACAACTATTTAATTAGCAATGCACTTATGGCGATGTTTGTGGTGTCCGGGATAACCCGGATATAACCAAAAAATTTCGTTATATGGAAGCGGAAAAAGTAATTAAAGAAAAAGAAGTTGTACACGATGATGAGCGCAAAGATTATGCCTCTAAGGGTGTAGGCAATGCTGGTTTGACTCTTGGCATCATTGGTACTGCATTGGGAGCATTGGCTGTGTCCCGTAATCGTGGCGGCCTGTTCGGTGGAAATTGGGGGTCTGACATGCCGGAAAACGTTAACATCAACACCACATCAGGAGGGAACGGTGGTTCCGGTTCTGGTACAGCGGCTCCTACTGCATTTATGGCATGGGAAAAAAGTTGTGAGGAAGCTCTTGCATTGACAAATGCGATGTGGGGACTGAAAGTATCGGGAATGCAGGCTGATTACGAGCATCGCCAGACGGATATCACCGAAAAGTTCAGCCTGTGGCATGCTCAGGTAGATGCAGATTTCGGTCTGTATAAGTCCATGCGTGACCTCAATGACTATCAGACTGAAAAGCTGAACAATGCAGCATTTGGCCTGTATAAGTCCCAACGTGACGGCTTTGATGTGCTGAATGCACGTATCAGCCAGTTGGAAAAAGAGGTTGCAGTGGGTGCGGCTATCCGTCCTTACCAAGACAAGTTGATCCAGTGCGAAATTGACCGTGCTTTCACGGCTTCGATCAATTATGCAAACCGTCTCGATTGCCGTAACATCAAGGGTGAATTGGTTCTGCCTAATACACCGGTTGTCACCGGATACGGTAGCTATCGTTCTTGCGGGTTTCGGCAGAGCGAGACAGATGCAGCCTGACACAGTAAAAGCCGTAAAGGCGAAAGCAAGGCGTAAAAAGCAAAGTTAGTGGTAGCCCTTCGGGGCTTACCACTTTCCTATTAATCACCACTAACAAAAAAATATTATGGCATTAAATAATGTATTCATTGGAGGCGGGGATCCATTATTAGGACCGCCATCGAATAACATAAGTGCAGAAATAGAAGCCTACGAACGCAGGTTACAGGAGGCTCTGAATCAAGTGCAGGCACAAAAACAAATGGCACTTAACCCTCAAACGCAGAAACATGCAAGCCAGTCCCCGTTATGGGATGAGATGGACAAGATTGTCACGGATATGTCGGACATAGAAATTGAGGCCCTGAACAATAACCCGGATTATCAAAAAGCCCAAAATGTACTAATGGGCATCCTTAACCGGGAATACATGAAGATAATGCGACCAATTGTCGAAGAAACTAAGGATGGCAAAGAGGTTTTGGAAAATCTTCTGTCGATCAGCAAGAAAGTAAAGAAATCGGCTTCAGAAGAAGCTAATAAGAACATCGCATTGTTCAATGAATATACTTCGAAATATGCAGATATGCCCTATGCTGAATTTCTGAAGTTGAAAAATAGCGGGAAAAAGAAACAATCCAATTGATTTGCCTTATGGAATTAAAACAGCAAGCACTGGAGCTAAAGAGCAGATTGGTTAATTCTGTCGAAATATGGGCAGAAGAGAGGATCGATACTTTTGCGTCTGCCAATACAGCGTTTAAGCCTTTGGCCAAATACTTAAAGAGAGGTGTGCATAATATCCTGGTCCAGAAAGACAAGGATATTACCGAAAAAATAGAGGGATTCATGTTGTTTGTAACGGATGAAAACGGGAATTACAACAAGGAAGAACTCTTCGATGACATGATGAACGTCTTTAAAACGATGAAGCCTTACCGATTTGAGCAGGGCTTTTTACGTGGAACGATAGGAGCGGGTTCTATTCTTGTGGAACTGCCGGATAATGGGTTAATGAACTTGGTATTCGGTGAAACGAATGCTATCCGCATAACGGAAGCAGACTTTTTGGAATTGAAATCAATATTTACGGATTAAATATAAAATCATGAACTATAAAGAATTAATAAAAAGCTACCAATCAAAAGGCTTTGGAACGGAAAAGAAAATGTGGGAATCAATCTATGCATTGGAAGACGCTATGAATTGTTTGAAAGAAAAGAGCCCTGACGCTTATGACAAAGCCATGCGGGATTTGCATGAAGTGTTTTTCGGTCCCCATTACAACGAATGTTTTGCCCGTGAAGACGTGGCAAAGATGCACCATAAAAATTCGAAGGGTGAAATGGTCAAGGGTGAACACTGGAACATGGAGCAGGTGGCAAGTGCCATAAAAGGAATGAGTATTCCGGGCAATACCAACATTTGGGACGTGCATGTTGCCCTCAATGCCAATTGGCACGACAAAGAGGTTAAATTCTCGGAATGGTTCGGCCCCGAAGCTGATAAAAGGATTATTGAGGATGCCATCAATTTTTACTTTATGGATGCCGATGCTCCCGACGGAAAAATTTGGCGGTACATTGACGCAATGGACAAATGAAAGACAAGGGTTACATAGACTATTTAATCGACATGGCCGACAGCCTTCCGTATATGGATTACTGCCGGCTCGTGTCGGTTTTGTACTGGAATTTATAGGGGCCACCGGCCAAAATCGGGATTACTTTTTTGAGTTGATACCCAAAAACGCAGGATTGTCATGTATGCAGCCTATAACAGCACCTTTGCACACCTCCGAATCTAACAAATCGCAGGGATGAACTCCATCTAAGGATATGCACCATCCTGTATGTTCGTATAAGTCAATTGCTCTTGGAGACTTTCTTTTCTCTTCATGTTTCCATGTTGAGAACATAACGAGATAAATACGTCCGCTTGGAGCCTTTATCAAGTCTCCTTCGTAAATCTCATTCCCATTTTTATCTTTCAACCCGGTGTATTGCCCGACGGTGATTCTGTCGACCACATAATTCTCGTAAACCCTATCTTTTTCGTTTGGAGTAAGGATATGCACAGTCCCGTCAGAGCAATGAAGTAAATCCCCGTACACCCACTTCCGGAATGTGATAGTTTTATTGCCCACTTTTACGCGATCGGGCGTCATTCCTCTAAATTTAATTGTTCTTGTTTCCATATCAATCAATAAATTCCGTATTGTCATTAACTTGATTATCGTCAGTTACTTTCACTATAGCACGATCTTTTGGTTTTAACCTACATTCCTGTATTTCTTCTGTTTCCAAGATCGTACCATAAAAGCGTACATTAGACGAGTAGAGATATTCCCCATCCCAAGTCCAGGTCCTGTTACTGGTATCGGCAAACGTACCGATATTCGGATTCAAAGTCTGGAGAATAGCTTTCTTCCCAACATCACTCAGCTTATTGAAGGCTGGATGGTCAGAATCTAATGCTTTTACTTTGTCGAACAAAACCGGATCAAGTCGCTTCAACCACCGTAAGAACTTGGGGACTTCTTTTTCTTGATAATCCCATATAACACTACCCGTAAGAGATCTTGGATAAAAATTAATGATTCGCTTGGATATAAACTCTTCATTAAAATCAGATCGTTTTACGATCGGGTAACTGTATGCGAAATAACCTTTTCCATCCACAAAATCCATGTTCTCATTTAGTCCCAAATGTAAGATTGGAATATAAACCAGGTCCATAAAATACTCCATTTTTTCAGGTTGTTTTAACCTAAACCTGGCATTGCAAGCCTCTTTATGTTTGTCCATAAACTCATATATCCAGGAGCTGAATTTACTTGCCATTCTCGAATACCCTACAATTGTATCCTTGGAGCCGTAGGGGCAATGATTCTTAAACAGCACGCAATTCCCTTTTGCGTATAATTCGCATTTCTCCGGGCATTTACAGCTATAAATATGCCCTTTAGCTTTCTCTGACTTCTTTTGTTTGAAAAGTGCATTTTCCGGGTTCCATACCCATGCGTATATTTCTTTTTCCATATTCTTTATTTAATAGCGAGCCACCCCCGCAAAAGAGTGGCTCAGGGTTGGTTACTCTGTAATAATTGAGAGCTGGCCACAAGCCGCACCGTTCTCAATTTCGGATTTTGTTGCGATGGCTACAGCGTAATCGTAACCCATCTTTTCGAGCTGTTCTTTAATCTTTTCCATGATTCATTAAATTAAATGTTTATACTAAATTAACTCCCTCGATAATCCCGTTACCAAGGTTGTTCTTTTCTGAAATGTTATTAGGATTGATCGGTGACAGTTTGACGAAGAAGTGCTCTTTGTTAAAATACTTCTCCAACTTTTCAGCGTCAAAATCCGACTCATCCACCAACGTAAGGTTAATGGTCGTTTTTGACTTGCTTTCTGTCCGAATCCGACCAAGTTCCTCTATTGACATTTTCTTCGGATAAGGGATAAGCCAATCTCGTTTCTTTTCGTCGAAACTGTGTAAACTTATCTGCAATGTCACATTACCTTTTACAAAAGAAAAGTCACTGCCTTTAATGCCTATCGTAGATACGTAATGATGGGTATTAGGATATATTTCCGTAATACGCTTAATAGCTTCTTTAACCGCATCAATGTTCAAAAAAGGCTCGCCCATACGAGTATAGTTAATCTTAAACTCTTTAGAATCCTTTGGATTGCATCCTGTACTTTTGATGATAAACAACACTTGCTCTACAATCTCGTCCGCCGTGAGATTACGGTATTTCTTCATGTTGCCGGTGGCGCAAAACTTGCATCTTACAGGGCAACCGCTCATTGTTGAAACTCCAATCATCCATCTTTCGGCACGACTTCCAAGATTATCATTATCAAGAAAGTTCTGCTTTCTGCCTATTGCGTCTTTTGTGTAATATGGAAGAAATGTGTCTGTCGTTTCGACAAGCATACCATCTTCAAGGCGCAAACAGTAAACTGTTCCGTTTTTAAAACTTTTGCTCTTTATTATATTCATATTTAGTTATTAATTAAAGATTTAACCGCATACCCCTTTCCGCGCAAATGTCCTTCGTCGTCCCATATGGGCGTTACTGTGACTTCCGGGATAGATGCTACTATTTTGTATATTTTGTAGTTGCTCCAACCAAGGTATTTTCTGATCCTGCTTTTGGTGATTGGGTAGTAAATATCCCTTTCACCGGAGAGAGTATTGTAGGCGTATATGACCGCCGTCAGTAACTCTTCGTCGGATAATCCTGCTGGATTGATATATTTGACATTCCACGTGCCTTGCACGGCGATGTCATTTAAACCGGTCCTGCTCTCTGATATCCGCCCTTTTATTTTTTCAAGGTCTATTTTGTACATGCTCGCTTGTTGTTAATTATTCTTCAAGAGTATCAGCATGCTTCCAGATTCTGCCATCGCTTTTATTCGTTCTGGACTAACGAAATTCTTAATCTGCTCACTTATCATACAGATGGATTTGATCATATCAACAAACATCCTGGCTGTGTATTCATTGCATTCTACTTCCATCATTGGTTGATACCGGTCATACGATATGGCAACAACGCTATTCAACCAATGTGCATAAGTCCCTTTCTCTGTGTTTAGTTTCTGGTAATCAACTTTTTGTTTTCCATCACCATACTCGATCACTCTTTTCAAGAATGGTTGAGCATAGATTTCAAATCCAAAAGGGCTGGCATTTAAAGCATCTAATTTACAAGTACCATCCTTCCATATCGCATCATCACTACCTACCCATTCCTTAGATGTGTTTGGAATGATATTTCCCTCTGAATCTTTTGAGAACATACAACGGGTTTGAATCTGGTATTTAATCACAGGAACTTCTTCTACCACCTTGTAATTTAAACACTTTTTCAAGACTTCTCTGATCTGCTTCTCTAAACCGGAAAGTGTTGAGTCACTAAAATACCCTTCATTACCTTTTTTGTTTATGGGTAATTTGATTCCATATGACTGTACTTTGTCTACCCCTTCCTTTGGTAGAGTTGTGGTAAATAATCCATCTTTGGTGACATTCACGATAGTTGTTACAGATAAGCGAACATTGTTGTTGTGCTCGCTTACTGTTAATGTAGTTAATTTTGCCATATCTCAGTTGTTTTTTATATTTTTAAAGGAACATGACTGACTCAAATCAGACATAAATCCTGATTTACCTTGAATTTTTGTGTCAAGAGTAGTTGCAACATTGGACATACTTTCTGATCCTTCGGAAATCCCTATATTGCTAACAAAAGACTTTTTTGATTCTGCGGCGAACGGTTTACCACGTAATATCATATTAAATTTAGGGATTTCGTGCATTATTTCACATAAATATTCAAACATTCGTTTGTTCCTTTTTTTGTAATACTTTTGCGCCGCTTTTTCCCTCTGGTACTTAGAATACGAATAAAACCGACCATGACCGGACGAAAAATGTAAGTAGCAGACTTTCATTATTTTTTTGGCAATTCTAATATTCATGTTTTTTAGAATTTGAATTATTGTTCTGTATCTAAACTCTCTACAATTCCTTCAAGAGAACCTCGTACAAAGGCTGTTGTTTCATCACTGCATCGACCTAAGAAGTTCAACAATGTAGCTTGGATATTTCGCCGCTCTTCTAACTCCTGTTCAAAATGTTCTTTATCCATGATTCATTGTGTTTTAATAATTTGTTACCACAAATCCTCTGAAGTTAATATACCACCTATAAGCGGTGGCGATCTTGTCCTGTTTTCTTAATGCGTATCTCATTCTTGTGCGAAAATTTCATCCGTATATACCCATCTTTTCACATTAAAATAAAGTCCGCGGAACTCATTGTAATCGCAATGATTTGGACCAGCTATAAAATGCCCAAATTTCGTTTCACACAAAACTGTTCTACCATTCTCCGGTAACTCCGTAGATTCATGATATTTTGGAAATTTATTCCATCTGCGTACAATCTCTTCACAAAGGGTATTCGAACTTTCAATATCACCTAAATGAATGTCTGCTATTTTTAAATTCCAACCGTCTTTTATGCACAATTCGGCATCCAATTCATCTGGACCAAACAGGCGTTTTCCTCTTGCCGGCAAGCATAGCATACGTATTTCATCCATGTTAAATTCGCCTTTTGCGTATTCCCAATTCAATTTTATTGTTGTTCCCATGATTTTATTTTTCGATTTTTATAACAAGTTTACGCCACCCGTATTTACCAGCCGGCGTGACCTCGTACGACCAAACATTTGCGGGCAACAGTAGCCCGACCATTGAGAGATGTTCCCTCTGTAGGGGACGTTCCGATTTTAAGCCGACAGATATTGTGTAGCTATCGTTTTGCTCTTGGATAACAGCATCCCTAAATCCTACGTAGTGCTCTAAAAAGTCTTTGACTTGAAAAACAAACCGCGGAAAATCGGGTAGGGGGACAAGCTCGTCCGTCTCTTCATCCACGTGGTAGCATTCCGGGCAATAATGTTTGCCATTGTGCTCAATCCAGTCGGATTCCATAGCGTTTTCCAAGACAGAGCCATCATCTGTATAACCGTTAATTCCACTGGATTCAAACAGCTCTTTACATCGATCGCATATCAAGGTGTAGTAAATTTCAGGCTTTATCATATCTTTTGGGTTTTTATCGTTAATGAGTCAGATACCAAAGTTCTGATATCCGGTTCTTTGCGCTCGTTCCAGGCCTTTTCAACGTTGGTCAGAGCCTCTGTTATCATGCAAAAGAGCGTCAAGGGCATTTCACCGCAAGAGGGACAGTAAAAACATACATTCCCTTTTTCGTCTATCCGATACCGCACCGACAGGCTTTTGACTTCACTTGTGTTATTTTTCTTTTCCATTCTCCATCTCCATTTCTTTCTTGATTCTATCTATCATTCGCTGAAATTTGGCTGCCACGTATTCGCAGTGTATAGCCAAGTTACGGTCTCGTTCTTTTTCGAGCCGCTTCAGTTCTTCTATTCTCCAGTCGTTCATTGTTTTTATCCTGCTTTAATCTCATACTTGTCGTAATAAACCTTTTCCCGATCCGTAAACATCTTGTCCCTGACGGTATCGAGTAGGTGCATAAAGTCAATCTCATTGTTGACGAGATTGTTGTCGTCCTTAAAAAAGTGCCTTACGAAATTTCGGTAGCCGATAACGGCTTTCCTCAATTCGCGCCTTTTTCGTTCCCACTCCGGCACAGGGACATAGCCCCTGTCCTGCATGTAGGCAAAGAACATGTCGATATGGTAGAGCGCCATATCTGCCTCATTCAAAGAGAGTGAAAGAATCTTTCCGAACCACGACCTCAAAGACTTGTCCATGTTGCGGTTGTCTTCGTCGAATTTTACAAGCTCCATAGCGTATGACAGCTCTTCTTTCAGGTTGTCAGCCCGTTCTGCCAATATAGCTGCATCCATATAGCGGCCTTGGCGCACGGCTTTCGCCGCCTTATCCATCGTTTCGCGGATATCGCGCTCAATGATGTATATCGGTCTCGTCTTCGTGTTCATGGCAACAATTGAGCTTCTGTGCATCTCACCCACTTGTAGCCGGAAAAAGAGATGCAGTTCGTGTTCCGGTCTATATCTGCTATCGTTCTAACTTTCCCCTTGTACAAGACCTTCGATCCGATCTTGCATTGGGTTCTAAAAACATTTATCTTCATGATATTAAGTCTATTTTCTTGATTCTGTAACATTCTCCGTTTATTTCTCGTATTTCAAAATCAGAAAAGGCCGCCTCTCCTTTTGAAACCATCCTGCAAACCTCATTGTACGAGTGCAGCTTTGCTTTGCGGTCGAACCGTATGATATCCGCAACATTCAACTCCTTGTAGCCGAAGTTGTCTATCAGGTGGTTTATAGCGTCTTTTAGCCGTTTTTCCGTAAACTTGTTTGCGTATATGCGTTCTGTCAGCAAGTTAAAAAACGCATTACTCATCTTGGGAAATGCGCATTCAAGCCTCGCCATAGAACGCCCTATGCTTTCTACTGACGCTCGTTTGTCGGAATAGATGCTGATACTCTTTTCACCCGTTTCGCTCTTCGTAATCAGCACGGGCGATGCCTTCTGCAATTCCTTGGAAGAATTTTCCAAAGTCGCGACCGCTTGAGCGGTCATTTGTCCTATCGTTTCCGCTTTTGTTGTCATAATTCCCAGATATTACTTTTTCGAAATTCGTTGGTTTTATAAGCCAATCAAAAGAAGCCCGCCAGCCGTTTTTATTCTGCCCTTTAAGGAAATCGCTGTTTAACGCCTTTTGTATCATTTGGGCAAATGTTTCCTTGCCGTATGTCTTGATACGGGCATTGATCATTCCTTTCCGTTTGTCGGATAGGGGCATTCGTATCACTCCGAATACGCCTTGCGTTTTTTCGTTGAAGAATTTTACAAGTTCGGAATAATCGATTCGTTCATCGTGCGGCTGACAAGTCGCACATACAGTAGATTCGTTAGAATCTACTGTAATAT
>ERZ1035014.623-NODE-623-length-15080-cov-13.566922_pt1 | contig 15080 bp, 11 predicted proteins | sample MGYA00520620_ERZ1035014 | MGnify/ENA primary metagenome ERZ1035014 (study PRJEB33766, sample SAMN09781744) | gut metagenome | biome: gut microbiome | host: Homo sapiens | place: Madagascar | study: EMG produced TPA metagenomics assembly of the PRJNA485056 data...
TGCCCTCCTGCAGCTCGACCAGAATGCCGAGCGCGTCGGCAGAGTTATCGATCTTTGCATAGAGCAGTACGCCCTTGGGATTCATCAGTTCGCTGACCTTCATCGTCAAACCTCACGTCCTTCGGCTCTGCCGATCAGGCTGTACAGATACTCCCCCACTGCGCCCTCGGCGCAGGTGCAGGTCGTCACATGGTCGGCGGCAGCCTTGACCTCTGCCGGTGCGTTGGCGACAGCCACGGCGTAGCCGGCCTCACGCATGATCTCCAGGTCATTGTAGTAATCACCGATAACGACGGTGTTCTTCATGGATTTGCTCATGAGGGCGCACAGGTCATGCAGACCGCTGGCCTTGCTGACGCCGCTGGGCATGATCTCTAAGTAAATGCTGTTCGTGGCCAGGAAGTAGTTTTCCCGCCCGTAGTACCGCGTCTTGGCGTACTGGCCCAGTTTACGGATGCTCTCCGGGTCGGAGGCAAAGACGACCTTGACCCAGCCGTCAGGCACGCTCTCCACCGGGCAGGCAATGCTGCCGAGGTGCTCGTCCACCTGATGGGCGTGGGTCACCTCATTGGCATGGATGACGAACATCTCGCCGTTTCCGGCCATGACCTCCACGCCTATATGCGTGAACTTGTTCAGGATGTCAAGGATGGCCGTCGTCGCCTGCTCGCGGTTCAGCGTCGAGCGGTGCAGCACCGACTCGGCGGAGAAATCATACAGCAGCGCCCCGTTGCAGGAGATGGCCGGCAGCGACAGGCGGATGTTCCCCAGCGCCGCGCGGATGGACTCCGGCGGGCGGCCCGTTGCCACCGTGAAAAGCCCCCCCATGCCGGTGTACAGCTGGATGACCGCGCGGTTGCAGGCGGGGATGCCTTCCTTGGCCGTCAGCAGCGTATTATCCATATCACAGATCACAAGGGTATCGCTTAGGGGTGGTTTCATGCGCGATGTTCCTTTCTTAACCGTGTCAGAAACTCTGTAAAATAGGGCGGCAGGGGCGAATCAAACTGCATCCACGCCCCTGTCCGCGGGTGGACAAAGCCCAGCTCCTTGGCGTGCAGGCACTGGCCATTCAGCGATTTGATGCAGTTTTTGGGGCCGTACACAGCATCCCCTGCCAACGGATGCCCCGTCGAGGCCATGTGTACACGAATCTGATGGGTGCGCCCGGTCTTTAATTTGCACGCAATGTAAGTGAAATTGCCGCAGCGTTCCAGCACCTGCCAGCCCGTGTAGGCATACTTGGCCCCCGCCGCGTTCTCGGCCAGGACGGCCATTTTCTTGCGGTCCCGCGGGTCGCGTCCGAGCCACTTTTCCACAAAGCCCTCGTCCTCCTTGAGGTTACCGTACACCACGGCATGGTAAACGCGGTGGATGCTGTGTACGCTCATCTGGGCGCTGAGCGCCTGATGGGCGGCATCGTTTTTGGCAACGACGAGAAGGCCGCTCGTGTCCTTGTCAATGCGGTGGACGATGCCCGGGCGGATGGCCCCGCCGATGCCCGACAGCTGCCCCGCGCAGTGGTAAAGCAGCGCGTTGACGAGCGTGCCGTCCGGGTTGCCGGGGGCCGGGTGCACGACCATGCCCTTAGGCTTGTTGACAACGAGCAGGTCGTCGTCCTCGTACACAATGTCCAGCGGGATGTTCTGGGGCCGGGCCTCGATGGGCTGCGGGTCAGGCAGGTCGATGGCGTAGATTTTGCCGGGCGCCACCTTATCCTTTTTGTTGACGGGCGCGCCGCCGCAGGTCACAAGCCCCTGCTCGATCAGATTTTGCAGCGCACTGCGGGACAGCGTCGGGCACTGCCCGGCCAGCCAGGCGTCCAGGCGTCCGCTGTCGCCGGGGGCTGCGGTAAGCTCAAGCCGCTCCATCTTCGTCCGCCTTTGGCTCTGCGGTCTTATCCTTTTTGAAAGAGTCCAGCAGCACGGCGAGCATCAGGAGGCCGACGCCGACACAGACGCAGATGTCCGCAAAATTGAAGATGGCAAACCGCATGAACAGCACATTGATGTAGTCCACGACCACACCGTTGAGCACGCGGTCAATGAGGTTGCCCACGCCGCCGCCCAGTACCAGCGTCCAGGCTGCGCGCTCTGTCAGCGGCATTTTGCGCACGAACAGCATGATAAGGACAGCCAGCAGCATGACCGACGTCATGCCGATGAGCAGTCCCTGCTTACCGGCCAGCATCGAAAACGCCATGCCGTCATTCAGGCAGTAGCGCAGCTCCACAACGCCGGGCAGCACGTCCATGCTGCCCACCGGCAGCAGCGCCGCCGTGGCCCAGTGCTTGATGAGCTGGTCAATGACGACCAAAATGGCCGCTCCTGCCAGCGATAACAAACCAGAAATCATACAACACCTTATCCGAAAAAATCAGCGGTGCTTAAACGTATAAGCACCGCTGACGGTAGAGTAAATTTACTGCTTCAAGACCTTAGCGCAGCGCGGGCAGAGGCCGTCCTCACCGACGGTGGTCTCGTACTTCCAGCAGCGCAGGCACTTGTTGCCAGCCGCATGGGCAGCGCTGACGCCGAGACCCTCGACCAGGCCCTTGACGCCGCCCTCACCCTCAACAAGGTCAACGTGGGAGACGATGAACAGGTCAGCCAGCTCATCCATCGGGATGGCGTTCAGGAAGTCGTAGACCTCCTTGCTGCAGTACAGCGTCAGACCGGCCTCCAGCGCAGAGCCGATGACCTTATCGGCACGGGCCTGCTCCAGCACCTTCTTGACGTCGTCGCGGATGGCCATGATGCGGTCCCACTTAGCCTCAAACGCCTCATCGGCGGCAGCCTTGGCCTCGGGCATCTGCTCAAAGACAACATAGTCCTTCATGCCGTCCAGCTTCGGGATGTAGCTCCAGATCTCCTGGCTGGTGAAGCACAGGATAGGTGCCAGCAGCTTGGTGAAGTCGACCAGGATGCGGTACAGCGCGGTCTGGGCACAGCGGCGTGCGTGGTCATCTGCGCAGTACAGACGATCCTTGATGACGTCCATGTAGAAGTTGGACATATCAATGACGCAGAAGTTGTACAGCGCGTGGTAGGCACGGCTGAAGTCGTAGTGCTCGTAGGCATCGCGCATGGTTGCGGTCAGCTTGTTGCAGGCCTCGAGTGCCCAGCGGTCGATCTCGAACAGCTGGGCATCATCGACCATATCCTTCGCGGGATCAAAGTCGCTGATGTTGCCCAGCATGAAGCGGGCCGTGTTGCGCATCTTGCGGTACGCCTCGGACAACTGGCGGAAAATTTCCTTACCGGCGCGGACGTCGACGGTGTAATCGCTGGAAGCGACCCACAGACGGATGATGTCAGCACCGTAGTCGCGGATGATCTCACTGGGCTCCATGCCGTTGCCGGCGGACTTGTGCATCTGCTTGCCCTGGGCATCGACGACCCAGCCGTGGCACAGGACCTCGCGGTACGGGGCCACACCCTGGGTGGCGACGCTGGTCAGCAGACTGGACTGGAACCAGCCGCGGAACTGGTCGGCACCCTCCATATACATGTCAACGGGCCAGCGCAGCTCGGGGCGCTCACGGCAGACAGCGCTCCAGGTGGAGCCGGAGTCGAACCAGACGTCCATGATGTCGGGGTCCTTCTCCCAGTCGGAGGCACCGCACTCGCAGACCTCGGTCTTGGGCAGGATGTCGTTGGCATCGTACTTGTACCAGGCGTCGCTGCCCTCCTTGCGGAACAGGTCGGAGACAGCCTTGATGGAAGCATCGGTGATGTGGTACTTGCCGCACTTCTTGCAGTAGAATACCGGGATGGGCACGCCCCAGACGCGCTGGCGGCTGATGCACCAGTCACTGCGGTCACGGACCATACCGGCCATGCGGTCATGGCCCCACGCCGGCTGCCAGTGCACGCTGTCAATGGCCTTGTAGACATCCTCCTTGAAGGCGTCGATGGAGCAAAACCACTGCTCGGTAGCACGGAAGATGATGGGATGATGGCAGCGCCAGCAATGCGGGTACTGGTGGGTGATGTGCTGCACGCCCATCAGGTGGCCGCTCTCCTTGATATGCTCAAGGATGACCTTGTTGGCGTCCCAGACCTTGAGACCGGCAAACTTCTCGCCCGCCTCGGCGGTCAGGCGGCCCGCGTCGTCCACGGGAACGACAACGGGAACCTGCGGATAGTGATTGACGCAGACCTCAAAGTCCTCAACACCATGGCCGGGAGCGGTGTGGACGCAGCCCGTGCCGCCTTCCAGCGTGACGTGGTCGCCCAGAATGACCAGACCCTTGCGGTCAAGGAACGGATGCTGATACTGCATGAGCTCGAGCTCACTGCCGAGAACAGTCTCGGGCAGGACCTCGTACTCATCGATATGGCAGCCCTTCATCGTGGACTCAACGAGCTCGCGGGCCATGATGTGGTAGGCGTCACCGATCTTGACGAAGGCATACTCCAGATTGGGGTTCAGGCAGGTCGCGACGTTGGCGGGCAGTGTCCAGGTGGTGGTCGTCCAGATGACGATCCATGCCTTGTCCAGCGGGATGTTGTGCTTGGCCAGCACGCCGTTGGGGTCGTCGGTCAGCTTGAAGCGGACATAGATGGAATCGCACTCGTCCTCGGCGTACTCGATCTCAGCCTCGGCCAGGGCGGTACGGTCCTCGGGGCACCAGTACACGGCCTTCATGCCCTTGTAGATGTAGCCCTTCTTGGCCATCTCGCCGAAGATCTCGACCTGGCGGGCCTCAAACTCGGGGCGCAGGGTCAGGTAGGGGTTCTCAAAGTCGCCCTGCACGCCCAGACGCTTGAACTGCTCGTTCATGACGCCGATGTGCTCGGTGGCAAACTCCTTGCAGATCTGGCGCAGCTCCAGCTTGGAGACACCGGCCTTCTTGTCGCCGAGGGAGCTCAGCGCCTTCAGCTCGATGGGCAGGCCGTGGGTGTCATAGCCGGGCACGTAGGGTGCCTGGAAGCCGGACATGTTCTTATAGCGGATGATGATGTCCTTGATGATCTTGTTCAGGGCCGTACCCATGTGGATATTGCCGTTGGCATACGGAGGGCCGTCGTGCAGGATGTACTGCGGCTTGCCCTCGTTGTTCTTAATCATCTGCTCATAGACATGGTTCTGCTCCCAGTCCTCGAGCATTTTGGGTTCCTTCTTCGGCAGACCGGCCCGCATTTCAAACGGGGTCTGCATCTTATGGATGGTGTCGTTGTAGTTCTGCGCCAAAGTTTCCTACTCTCCTCTATTTATTGGATTCTTTAGTTATATCACATCGGGCGTCAGCTGTCAAAGTCAACGCCTTCAAAGTTATCGAACGCCGGGGAATTCAGCTCCTCCTGCGGTTCGTCACTTGCCTTTTTGCGGGTCGTGCGCCTGGTCGTACCGGCCTTGCGGCGGCGGGCAGGCTTGGCCTCCGGCTCGTCATACAGGCCGGAGACATCCTGGAACCGCGTCTCGTCGATGGCGGGCTCCTCCACGGGGATCGGGGCGGGCTCGGCTTCCTCCGGCTCCTCCGGGTGCGGCGCGATGGCAAATTCCACCGTATCTACCTTTTCGCCCTGAGCCTGGGCACTTTCCGTCGGCTCCGGCACGGGCTGGGCTGTGGGCGGCTCATAATAGGCCGTCTCCTGCATGGCGGGCATCTGGGCTGCCTGCTGTACCGGGGCCGGCTCCGGCACAGGCTGAGCTGCGGGGGCCGTGTAGACCGGGGCCTGCACAGCGGGCTGCTGCGGCTCTGCCGCAGGGGCAGCGGCCTGCTCCGGGGCCGGGGACGGCGGCGGAACGGGTTCATCCTCGGGCCGTCTGGTATAATCGGGCAGTTTATTGATAAGGTTGATATGCTTGCGGTACATCTCGATCAGCGAACGCTTGAAGCTGTCTGCCTCACCCTTGAGCGTGACGATCTCCTGCTTGGCCAGCTCGACGTCATCGCGGGCGCGCTGCTCGCGGTCCTCCGCCTTGATGTTGGCCGAGCGGATGATCTCCGCCGCTTTCTGCTTGGACTCGTGGATAATACTGTCCCCCATGCGCTGGGCGTTGATCATCGACGTACTCAGGGAGTTTTCCATCGTTCGGTATTTTTCAATGCGCTGGGCCAGCATGACGAGCTTTTTCTGCAAATCATCATTCTGGGCAGCCAGGTCGTCCATTGCCTGGGCGACCTGCTTGAGATAATCATCCACATCCTCACGGCGATAGCCCTGGAACGCTTTGTCAAATGTGACGTGGCGGACATCCTCGGAAGAGATCATGACGGCTTTCCTCCTGTATGCGGGGCGCACGGCCCCGTTATTCCCTGCCCGCAGCGCTGCGGGCGATCCTGCGCTCAATATTGGTAAAAGGATATGAACAGACGATCCTTGCGGCTTTTGCCGCCGATGGCCGCCAGCTTGAAGCGCCCCACGCCGCGCACTGTAAAAATATCCGCGGCGTAGGCGGTCTCGTGGGCGGCCTTCAACGGCAGGTGGTTGATCTCCACACGGCCCGCGGCGATATATTCTGCCGCGCGGGTGCGGGAGGTGTGCAGCATGGCTGCCAGCACCGCGTCCGCACGCAGGGACGGCACGGTAGCCTCCTGCAGGGTGCGCTCGCGGCTTTCGGCCAGACGGGCGGGCAGTGCGTCGATGCACGCAGTATGCACGGTGCAGTGCCCTGCACCGGTCAGCTCCGCGTTGATAAATTCCTGCTTGTCGGCGAGGATCACCGCGTAAAATGTGTCCTCACGCTCGGGGTCTGCCAGCAGGTCCCCCACACAGCTGCGCTCAAGGCCAAGGCCCAGAATCGCACCGAGATAATCCCGGTGGGTCGGCAGCTTATCCCCGTAAGCGGTGCATTGCAGGTAGGCCAGCGGTTCTTCCCGCCAGGCATCGGGCGGCTCAATACAGAGCACCCGGCGTTCTGCCGCGTCAAAGCCGCCCCAAAAGCGGATGCAGCTGCACCCGGCCTTGTTGCAGGCGGCCTGCGCCAGGCTCTGCTCCCGGTCCGAGAGAAAGCCCGTATAACGCGGGATGCCGCGGCTTACCGCAACGCGGCACAGCTCCTCGACACGGCGCATCAGGCGGCGCTCGTCGTCATTCTGCGGCGGCACAAAGCCGCGCACCGCATTGGCGGTATCAGAAGAAGACGCCATTGTTTTCCAGCTCGTCGAGCAGGTCACCCATAATATCAACGTTGTACGGCGTAATAATGAAGGTGCTGGTCGCCACGCGCTTAATCTGGCCGTTGTTGGCATACGCTACACCGGACAGGAAGTCGATCAGACGGCGGGAGACCTCTTTGCTGGCAGACTCCAGATTCAACACCACAGTATGCTTGGCGTTGAGCTGGTCCGCAATGCTGGACGCATCGTCAAAGCGCTCCGGTTTGACCAGAACGACCTGCAGCTGGGTCGTCGCGTTGATGTTCACGACCTTATTGCTGTGCTGTTTGATCTCCTGCTGCTGGGTATACTCCTGCGCAGCTGCAGCCCCCTGCCCGCCGGGGAAAACATTCTCTTCAGTGTCATCTACATAGGAATCTGCATCGGGGTCGATACCGAGCTTGCTTCTCAAACTGTCAAGCATGGACATGGTCGTAAAACTCCTTTGATTAGAAAGCGCCGTTTACGTCAGCGCGTCATTACAGCGATATACATTAAATATTATCTTCTTTTTTGGCAGTCTTGTCAATACAAACAGCGTATTTTCGTTACAAAAGTTTGCCATCCTCCAAATTTGTGCCCTGCACGATGATCTCATCATAGAGGCGCACCTCATTTGCACTGCCGAGCTTGCCGTCCTCCGGGACAAGAATGTAGCTGTCATTCTCATACAGCGTTGTGATCTTCAAAAAGCGCTGCAGGTTGCCGTACTTGACATAGACACCGCGCTGGCCGTTCACGATATGCAGCGCCTCCTTGTCGATGCGGATGCCCTCGTAGGTTTTTAAATCGACCTGCACGGTCTCGCAGCCCAGGCCCAGGACCTCGGCGCTGATGGTCTGGCATTGCAGCACGATCTTGGCAATGCCGTTGTCCTTGTCCTCGGTGACTTCCTCCACCGTGGCGGAAAGCGGGGTGTTCTGCTTGCCGGGTACGCTGATTTTCACCGTGGACAGACCGTCGAACCGTGCGGCGGTATCCAAATCGCAGACCGCGTAGAATTTCCAGCTGAAGCCCGTCGCGATCTGTCCGGCGCGGTTTGTATCCGCTGCCGGAAAGCCGTCTGCCAGCATTTTTTGCAGCGTGGCCGGGTCGGCATCGGCCAGCGCCCGACAGTCCGTCCGGATGGCGGGCGAGGCCTCCGTGCGGCTGAAATAGCCGTTCGTTGTGGCGGTGACGGTCTGCAGCGTGTCGAGCTGTGCCTTGATGCCGTCGTACTCGGTCTGCAGCGCTGCGATGGACTGGGAGAAATCCGCCGTCTGCCCGGTGCTGATCTGCAGACGGTTCTGGGCAAGCAGAAAGCTGTCCTGCGCGTCGGAGATGCCGGTATACTGGGCAGTGTCCAGCTTATCCAGCAGGTTGTACAACGCCTGCTTCGTCTGGTTTGTCAGCACCGAAAGCTCACTGCCGGCAGAATTCTGCGACTTCGTAAGCAGCGTGATGGAGCGCTCGAGCCGGTCCAGACGCTCACGCTGCAGGCCCTGGGTGTCATCGGTGTAGCATTCGGCTACCACCGTGCCGTTCGTCACGCGCTCGCCATCCTGCACAAGATAGCCGAGATTGCCGCTGCCCGGCACATCCACAGCGTCAAATGCCACAACGCCGGTCAGGTTCAGGCTTTCGGCCAGCGTGTAGCGGATGGCGGTCTCGGTCTTGTAGGACCGATGGAAGATCAGCACGAACTGGACGGCAACATACAGCAGGAAGAGTGCCAGTGCCAGCAGACCCAGCGCGTGTAAAAGTTTTTTTGCCAGCGGGCGGTCCTGCCGGTTGCTCACGGTGCACCCTCCTTTCCGTTATTCTTCGTTGTGCAAAAAGGCCCGCACCAGCGTGCAGGCGCGCTCGGTGACATCCTCCTCATCCAGATAGAGCCACACCGCGTCGTTCTGACGGCGGAACCAGGTCAGCTGGCGCTTGGCGTAGTTGCGCGTTGCCTGTTTGAGACGCTCAGTGCATTCGGTCAGATTGGCCGTGCCCTCAAAGTACGGGAAGAATTCCTTGTAGCCGATGGCCTGCGCCGCCGTGCGGTAGGCATCGCGGTGGTCGTAGACCTGCCTTGCTTCGTCCAGCACACCGTTTTCGACCATTTCGTCCACGCGGCGGTCAATGCGGCTGTACAGCACTGCGCGGTCCCGGCAGGTCAGGCAGAGGCAGAGCGCATGGTAGGGTGCCTCGGCGGGCCTGGCCTCGCGGCGCTGGTCGCTCATGCGGCGGCCTGTGGCTTCAAACAGCTCCAGTGCGCGGATGACGCGCGGCAGGTTGTTGGGGTGGACCTGAGCGGCGTAGTCGGGGTCGATCCTTTGCAGCTCGGCGTAAAGTGCCGCGCCGCCCTCGGTGTCCGCCCGCGCCTGTAATCGGGCGCGGATGGCGGGGTCGGTCTTTTCCGGGGCAAACGCCATACCGCTCAAAAGACTGGTGATATACAGCCCCGTGCCGCCCACGACGAGGGGCAGTCTGCCGCGGGCCGTGATGTCCCGTATCAGCGGATCAGCGGCGGCGGTGAAGTTCGCCACGCTGTAGGGGGTCTCCGGCGGCAGAAAGTCCAAAAGATAATGCGGTATCCCCTGCCGCTCCTCCGTGCTCGGCTTTGCCGTGCCTACGTCGAGATTTTTGTAAATCTGCATCGAGTCTGCGTTGATGATCTCGCCGTCAAAGGCTCTGGCCAACGCAACGGAAAGTGCGGTCTTGCCGCTGGCCGTCGGCCCGCCGACGGCGACGACGCGGGGTTTAGACAAGTCGGCCAAACTGCTTTTCCAGCTCCTTCCGGGTGATTTTCAATACGCAGGGCCGCCCGTGCGGGCAGAACGGCGGGACCGTGCCGTCCATGATGCGCTGGGCCAGCGCGAGCATCTCGGCGGCGTTCGTGCGGTCCCCCGCTTTGATGGCCGCGCGGCAGGCGATGGAATGCAGCACCCACTCGGTCTTTTCACGCAGGGCGTCGCGTCCGCCGTCGGCGAGCTTTGCCGCCAGCTCCACGATCATATCCTCTACATCGTCCACCGGCACGTCCGCGGGCACGGCGCGCACGACAACCGTCGAGCCGCCGAAGTCCTCGGCCTCGATGCCGGCATCGGTCAGAAGGTCAAGGTTCTGCAAAACGGCCTGTTTTTCCGCGGCGGTCAGATTGACCTGCACAGGGACAAGCAGCATCTGAGACGGCACGCTGCCGTAGTCCCTGGCCAGCTGCTCAAACAGAATGCGCTCATGCGCAGCGTGCTTGTCGATAAGGCAAAGCTCACTGCCGCGCTCGGTGATGATATAGGTCTTGAACACCTCGCCGACAAGGCGCAGCGGCTCGCTTGCAGGCGGCGGGGTCAGCGTCGTCTGCTCGGGACGTGTGCTGACCATGTCGGGCAGAGCGCTTAAAGCATGCGGGTCATTCCGAACGTAATCCGTCTCGGGGTCTGTCGCGGGGGCCTCGTCGGGCAGCTCCGGCAGGATGTCCAGCACCGTGTCATCGCTGACGGCGTGGGGCATCGGCTGCGGGGCGGGAATCGTTACGGGCTCCGGCGCGGGCGTTTCAACCGCCGTCACCGGCGTGACCGGGGTCAGCGGTCTCGGTGCGGGCCCCGCCGTGTAGGCGGGCTTCGGGGACTGTGCCTCCAGCACGCCCGGGACAGGCTGTGTGCCCTGTGCATTCTGAACGCCCTGCGCCGTCGGCAGCGGGCGCGCAGGCACGGGCGCAGTCAAACCGTTCAAAGCGCGGTATTCTGCCGCGGACAGCGTCGTGAAGCCGCCCTTTTTCGGCTGGGTCACAGCGGGCCGCGCGGCAGGTGCCGGGGCGGCGGGCTGCAGCACGGTCTGCCCGGACTTTTCTTCGGGCGCGGTGTGGCCCATCTCAAAGCGGCACTCGCCGCTGCCGGGCGTTGCCAGCGCGGCGCGAACAGCGCGGTAGACAGCGTCAAAGACGTCACTCTCTTTCGCAAAGCGAATTTCGGTTTTCGCAGGGTGGACGTTGACATCGACCATGTCGGGCGGCAGCTCCAGCATGAGCACCGCGCCCGGGAACTTGCCCTGCATCATCGTGCCCTTGTAGGCGTTTTCGAGCGCCGCCATCATTGTGCGGTTTTTGACGTAGCGGCCATTAACAAAGAAATGCTGCGCACCGCGGCTGGCGCGGCAGGCACGCGGCGGCGTGACCAGGCCGGTCACATGGTACAGCTCGCTGCCGCCGTCCACGGGCAGCAGGTCGCGGGCAAATTCACGGCCCAGGACCGCGTAGACCGCACTGCGCAGGTCGCCGTCGCCGGGGGTCACATACTGCTGCTTGCCGTCGCGCAGATAGCGGAAGCTGATCTCCGGGTGGGACAGCGCCGCGTGCAGGACGGTCTCAGCCACAAACGTGCCCTCGCTGGCGTCCTTTTTCAAAAACTTCATGCGGGCGGGCGTGTTGTAAAACAGGTCACTGACCGTGATGGTCGTGCCGACGGGGCGTGCGCCGGGCTCCATCCCACGCTCCTCGCCGCCTTCGATGCGGTAGCAGCAGGCGTACTCGTCGGCCTCTGTGCGGGTCAGCACCTCGACGCGGGCAACGCTGGCAATGGAGGCAAGTGCCTCGCCGCGGAAGCCCAAGGTATGGATGTGCCCGAGGTCCTCCGCCGTCGCGATCTTGCTGGTGGCATGGCGGATAAACGCTTTATCGATATATTCCGCTTCTATGCCTGAACCGTTATCTACGATTTGCAGCTGCTGGATGCCGCCGCGCACCGCCGACAGCGTGATCTGCGTCGCGCCTGCGTCGATGGCATTTTCCAGCAGCTCCTTCGCCACGGAGGCGGGCCGTTCGACGACCTCGCCCGCCGCGATCAGCTCTGCGGTATGCTTGTCCAGTACACGAATTTCCGCCATGGTTTTCACCTGCCTTTAGTCTTTGTCCAGTGTATTTTTCAGCTCGTACAGGAAGTTCAGCGCCTCCAGCGGGGTCAGTGTCTCAATGTCTACATTGTGGAGTTTTTCGACGACCTCGCTGGGTACGCTGGGGTTGTTGTAAGCCTCGACGGTGTCAAAATCGAGCTGCATCGTGTTATTGCGTCCCGGTGCGCTGGCCTCCAGCTGGCGCAGCACGGCGTGGGCGCGCTTTGTCACGCTGCCGGGCAGACCCGCGAGCTTCGCGACCTCGATGCCGTAGCTGTCGTCGGCGGGGCCTGCCACAATGCGGCGCAAAAACGTGATGTCCTCGCCGCGCTTTTTGACGGCGATATTATAGTTTTTGACGCCGTGAATATCCTGCTCCATGCTCGTCAGCTCGTGGTAGTGCGTGGCGAACAGCGTCTTGCAGCCGATGTTCTCGCAGATAAATTCTACCACACTGCGCGCAATGCTCATGCCGTCAAACGTCGAAGTGCCGCGGCCAATTTCATCCAGAATCACTAAGCTGTCCTTCGTCGCGTTTTTCAGGATCTCCGCAACCTCGGTCATCTCGACCATGAAGGTCGACTGCCCGGCGGCGAGGTCATCCGACGCGCCGACGCGGGTGAAGATGGCATCCACCACGCCGATATGCGCCGCGGCGGCAGGCACAAAGCTGCCGATCTGCGCCATCAGGGCAATCAGCGCATTCTGGCGCATGTACGTAGATTTACCGGCCATGTTCGGGCCGGTGATGAGCAGCATCCGGTTCTCGTCCTCGTCGAGCATCGTATCGTTGGGCACAAACAGACTGCCCTTGAGCATCTGTTCAATGACCGGGTGGCGGCCCTCCTTGATCTCCATAACGCCGCTCTCATCCACGTTTGGCATGACGTAGTTGTTTTGCAGCGCCGCCTCGGCAAAGCCTGCCAGCACATCGAGCTGGGCCACAGCCGATGCCGTGCGCTGGATGCGGACGACCTCGGCGGAGATCGACGAAAGCAGGTCGGCAAACAGCTGGTGTTCCAGAACCAGCAGACGCTCGTTTGCGCCGAGGATCTTATTTTCCAGCTCCTTCAGCTCGGGCGTGATGTAGCGCTCGCCCGTCGTCAGCGTCTGCTTGCGGGTGAAGGTATCGGGCACCGAGTCGGTGTAGGAGCGGCTGACCTCGATATAGTAGCCGAACACCTTGTTGAAGCCGATCTTCAGCTTGGGGATGCCGGTCTCCTCGCGGTAGCGGGCCTCAAGGTTTGACAGATACCCCTTGCCGCCGTGCATGATGTCGCGCAGCTCATCGACCTCGCTGTTGAAGCCCGCGCGGATAGCGCCGCCGTCCTTCATGTTGGCGGGCGGGTCATCCACAAGGGCGGTCTGGATGTTCTGCAAGACATCCTCGAGCAGGTCGATCTGGTCAGCCAGCTGCGTCAGCAGCGGCGCACCGCAGGCCGCAGCCTGGGCCTTGACCTGGGGCAGCATGGCGCAGGTATCCCCCAGTGCCTTGACCTCGCGCGGGGTGGCGGAGCCGTAGAGGATGCGGGTCGTCAGCCGCTCAATGTCAAAGACATGGCCGAGGGCTTCTTTCAAATCGGCGCGGGCGATGCTGGCAGAATAGAGCGCCTGCACCGCACAGAGCCGCGCGTTGATGGCGTCGGCGTCCACAAGGGGCTGCTCGATCCAGGAGCGCAGCAGGCGCTTGCCCATCGAGGTTTCGGTCTTGTCGAGCACCCAGAGCAGCGTGCCGCGCTTCTCGCGCCCGCGCATCGTCTCGGTCAGTTCCAGATTTGCGCGGGTCACAGGCGACAGGCGCATATACTGTGCGTCGGCGTAGTTCTGCACGGTCTTGATGCGCTCAACGCCGTGCTTTTGGGTCTCGTGCAGGTAGTTGAGAAGCGCCGCCACAGCATACGGGACAAGCGCGTCCTTCTCATAGCCGAGGGTCGTGCGCCAGTCGGCGCCGAACTGGTCGGCCATGGTCTGCTCCATGACGGCGTCCTTAAAGCAGGCATCCTCGCGCAGCTCGACCAGGGCGTTCGTGTGCTGCTTGATGTAGGTCGTGACATCTTTAAAGTCAAGCATCGGCGGGCAGATCAAAATCTCGCTGGGCATATAGCGGCACAGCTCGGTGATGATGGCTCCGCCGATTTTTTCAGCGTTCAGCTCGGTGGCGTAGGCCTCGCCGGTGGAAACGTCCGCAAAGCAGACGCCCGCACGCCAGCGGCCGCGGGTGCGCTTGCAGTAAATGCTCGCCAGATAGTTGTTTTTATCCTCGGACAGCATGCTGCTTTCAATGACCGTGCCGGGCGTGACAACGCGGATGATGTCGCGCTTGACAAGACCCTTGGCGAGGGCAGGGTCCTCCATCTGCTCACAGATGGCGACCTTGTAGCCCTTGGCGACCAGGCGCGCCATGTAAGTCTCGTAGGAGTGGAACGGCACGCCGCACATAGGGGCGCGTTCTTCCTTGCCGCAGTTTTTGCCGGTCAGCGTCAGCTCCAGCTCCCGCGAAGCCGTCAGCGCGTCGTCGTAGAACATTTCATAGAAGTCACCGACGCGGTAGAACAGAATCTCGTTGGGATGCTGTTTTTTGATTTCAAAATACTGCTGCATCATGGGCGATACTGCTTGCTCGGCCATGTTTCACACTCCTGTTGATTCTTGTTGGTATGTTGTTCTTGTAGGGGCGGATTCCATATCCGCCCGGAAGGTATGCGGCTGCGTACAGTGCTGCGGGCGCATATAGAATGCGCCCCTACGGCCTCTCTGCCCCGCGCCTCAAGCTTTAGTGGCAGCCGCCGCAGGTGGAGCAGCTGCCGGTGCAGCCGCCGGTGGGGGCCTGCACGGTCATGGGGTCGCCGCCGTTCATAGCGGTGTTGATGATGGCGTCAATGTGGCTGACCATTGCCTCGCACTCGGCCTTGGCGGCGTTGTAGCGGACCATGCCCTCGCTGGCCATGATCTGGCTGTACAGGTCGTTGACGCGCTGGTTCAGCTCGGCCACGCGGGCGGCATCGGTCTCGGCCTTGGCACTCTCATTGTTCAGGTCGAGGCGGGCGAGGTTGAACTCCCCGATCATGTTCTGCAGCTCCTCGTCCATATCGTTCTCACGGCGGGCAGCGTCCACCTC
>ERZ1035014.624-NODE-624-length-15037-cov-6.072487_pt1 | contig 15037 bp, 2 predicted proteins | sample MGYA00520620_ERZ1035014 | MGnify/ENA primary metagenome ERZ1035014 (study PRJEB33766, sample SAMN09781744) | gut metagenome | biome: gut microbiome | host: Homo sapiens | place: Madagascar | study: EMG produced TPA metagenomics assembly of the PRJNA485056 data set...
TAAAATGGCATCCTTTTGATCCACTTACAAGATTAACTGTTTCAATCTCTATCGAAGCTGTATAAGATTGATTTTTTTCTATCGTAAAATCTGTATATATAGCATACCACGAATTAGAAGCTACTCCACTTGCAAGAGACAATTTACAATTAGTATCAGTTCTTTCAACTTTTGCTAATGTGTCTTTAAGAGATAATGAAGCTAAATTTTTACTATTTCGTAAAATATTTCTTCCACCAATCTTTCCATCAATTTCTCCGAGAGAGTAGTGGCAGATTAATCCTTTAGATATTTCCTTAACTTGCTTTGGAGAAAGACAATTATCATAGATACGATAATCTTGGAGATAACGCCCCACATCGTTTTTCATTAAAGGTGTTGATACATCAAAAGTAATATCTCCACTTGAATCCCATTCTTTATGAGCCACTTGAATTCCATTTATATAAATATATTGCATACTTCTGTTATGCGTAATACATATATGAGTCCATTTATTGTCAGGTATTACTCCATTTAACTGCCAAATTCCATTAGGAGAACTATTCTTACTATCTTTCTGACAGCCCCAACAATGTAAATCGTTCCTAGTTGGATAGAGGAATAAAGACCATTTTCTATTATATAGATTTGCACCAGTATCTGAATTTCCGTACAACATACCTCTATTGCTATTTTCTGTAATATATATCCAAAAGCATATAGTTCCTTCATATCCTAAATAATTCTTAGAGGTGGTCATAGAGCCGCTTAATAATGACTGTGAACCAATTTTTCCTATAGAGGCATATGTGATTCTAGAAGAATTTGTAATCGCATCTCCATCTAGCCCTTGATTATATATACTTCCATTCAACGGCAACCAAATTTGTAATCCCAAAGTCTATCACACTCCTTTCTTTATAAAATAGGAGAGTAGTACCGTTCCCTACTCTCCATAAAAACATGTATATCATTAAGCAAAAACGAAGTTTAAGCACTGTAAATTGGCATCATACTCTAATGTACACTTATCACCAATCATTACTTTATCTGCGCTTATTTGTCCCTCAGAAGCGATTCCTCCCTTTACTTTCAGTGCGCCAGTGGTCTTACTGGTCGAAGCTGTAGCAGATGAAATCGTTGTTTCCTTCGAGAAGGTTTTGCTCCCGATACGGTCTGTGTTGTATCTATTGTAACATATTTAGATGTAATTACATTGCCTGCACCATCTTGGGTTGCTTTAGTAGCTGAAGCTACTGATTGATAACCAATATTTGCTGATGTAATTATAATATTACCATTATGAGTAAAACAACTATCTGAATTTTTAGTAGTAAAATTGATACCAAAATAATGAGATATATTTAACCTTTTATAACCATCACTCGCTTTATATGTACCAATTCCATACCAACTACATCCAGTGTCATTATTGTCAGTAGTCGAAGGAGTCCATTTAAGAATTTGGGATGCTGATGTAGTTATAGTTCCTGTCATACTTCCACCAGTAAGAGGGAGATATGTTGAACTAATCACATTACCATTTCCGTCTTGAGTAGCTTTGGTTGCTGAATCAGCAGATGTGGCTTTTATAGCTGTAGCAGCATTGCCTGTTATACTAATTCCCCATGTGCCACTTGCTCCTGTACCATCTTTATTGACAGTATAAGATGTATAATTTGTACTGTCTAATAATGTTTTCCAATCACCATAAGTATTAGCTTGTCCAGTCATTCCTCGCACATATACAGTTGGAGAAGAATCTGCCGAGATGCACATTTGACTATCCCAGTTATACTTAGTATCCCAATAGAAGTGCAAAATATGACCATCTTTAGGTGGCTTATGTGAAGTCATAGAACTTGATGCTTTAAAAGTAACTACTCCGCCACTGCCAGTAACAGTAACATTTGCATCGGCAAGACGACCTAAATTAGCTAATAAATTAGCCTTTAAAGCATTACCGCCAACACCATCACTAGCAGCATACTTTGTACTTGAACTCAAAGCATCTGTAATACCATATCCACTCAGAGTAGTAGGATTTGTGCCAGTAGTCACATGACCATAAGTGTCAACAGTAACAGATTTATATGTACCAGCTTTCACACCACTTATATTATGGGTAAGTGCAACTGTTTTATCTTTTCCAATAGTTGCAGTTAGTACACCACTAGCAGTTACACCTGAGAAGTCAATTGTACCCCCACTTGAAACTTTAATAGAGTTTAGTTTACTACGTTCAGCTTCGGTCATAAGACCAAGACCAGTTGAACCTATTGCAGTCTGAAGGTTAACCTTTGTTATAGTAATCACGTTGCCAACACATGAATAATCCGTGCCAGCAAGAGTTACCTTAGAAGCATAATTATGTGTATGACTTGATGAAGACGCTCCAATATCAGCAAGAGAGAATGATATATCTACCGTTCCATCAAAGGATTTCTTAGCTGAACCAACTGTAATATTTCGTGCCGTTGTCAATTTTGTAGCAGAAGATACGCTCTTTGTTGAGTCAGCCGTATTATCTACATTACTAAGACCAACTTTAGATTTCGACAATGTAGGAATATCAGCTTCAACAAGTGTTCTAAATGTTGCCTTTCCATCTGATCCGTTAGGAGCTGCAAGTACCGTATTTTTTGTTCGAGTGCCTTGGGCACTATAAACATAAGTTTCCCAATCAGATATATTAGACATAGTATGTGTGTGTGCAGATGGTGTAAATGTACTTGGTTTGTCGGTGATTCCACTCCAAGGAACATTAGATGCAGTTCCTTTTAAATTACCAATTAAACCATTAGCAAACCTAGCTGCGCCACTAACAAGAAGTGTTCCTACTGTAAGATCATCTATATCTACCGAACCGCCAAATGACACGTTCTGACTAACTGAATCAAAATCCTTTCTGAGATATGTGCCTGAGATTGTATTACCGTTTCCATCCTGAGTTGCTTTTATTGCACTTGCTACATTAAGAGTCGATGGATTTACCCATGATGGGGCAGAAGTACCTCCACTTTGTAATATATAACCAGCAGTTCCAAGTGATAACTGTGATAATGTACCGCTTGCACTTGCATATATAATACCATTGGCAGTCCAAGATGATTTACCAGTACCGCCATAAGCAACGCCCATAGTCCCAACTGTTAAATCAGCCGAGCCATTCCATGATTTTCCATTAACACTCAATGTATGAGTGAGTTGGTTAGCCTTACTAGCTGTAGCAGTGAGAGTGCCATTAACAGTTAAATTACCTGTGACCGTACCTCCTGTAAGTGGAAGATATGTACTACCTACAGCATCCTTACGAGCGTACTTATCAGAAAGTTTCGTTCCATTCTCATAAATAGTACCATCTTTATCTACCTTGAAAAGATACTCCCAAGTTGCCTGAGAAGATGATGGATCTTTAACTCTACGAATATACAAGAATTTATTATCCCATTCGTTCTTAGAGCCGAAGATAGGTTCAACCATGCCCATATCGTAGTATTTTTGCGTTTCTTTATCGAAGACATAGTTACCGCCATTGATAGTTGTCCATCCCGATTGAATACCAAGACTACCATCTTGTGACATGAGATACCAATGACCAGCCGTAAGAGCAGCGTTGCCCTTAGAAATCAATGCACTATATTCTACACTATTCACAAGCGCATCATCTTTGTTCCTAATATTATCAAACTCAGCAGAGCCAATATACCAGTTGTTTTTGGCATCACCAAAGTAACCTGCATTAGCATTTACTGTACCTTGATAAAATGCATTGCCAACTGAATCTAAATAGAATCCAGGTGTGTGAATTTCTCCATTAGACAAGTCAAGAAACGTACCAAATGCACTATATGTTCCATCGTTACCAGCAACATAATTGTTTGACTTTAATGCATCTGTTTTAAGTTTTCCACCTTCAATAATCGTTGCTGAACCATCAGGAGACTTAATCGTGAACTGTTTTGTAATTGCCGTAACAGCAGAATCTGTAAGAGTAAGAAAAGTAGAAGATGAACCTGATTTTACGAGCCATAAGAATTGATCGAGAGACTGTTGTGCCTTTGTTTCGGCTTCTGTAACAGAAGTTCTTACCTTGTTAACATTATCTATTGTTTCATATGTCTTTTTAACTGTTGATGTGATATCTGTAGCTGATTGAGAGATTTTAGAATCAACATTTGTAATCGTTTCATATGATTTTAGTTTCTCATCTGTACTTGCATTTGCCTTCGAAATAGCATCTGCTTTTGCAGTTGAGATATCAGAATCCACATCTTCAGGAGCTGGTGTCCAATCGGTTGCCTTGTTGCCTTTTTCAAGTTTGAGATTATGATCCAAATAATTTTTTGACCATGATACCGCACAATATGCAGTGCCTGATGGAGCAATAAAAGTCTTTGAATATTTTGAAGTTACAGTATAATAACCAGTTGGACGACTAAATACATTTTTATTAGAGTTAATCCAACCGAAAGACAAAAACCCTTCAGCAAAAGAAGACAATGTAAAAGAATCACCTTCTTTACACGATATTAAAGCAGAAGTGCGGAAACCTGTATCGGCATATAGATTATCGTAATTATAGTTCTCTACGATTCGTTTATTATCTATGGAAGTAGAAATCGCTATTAAATTTCTTCCACCAACCTGAATATTCTCAACTTCTTCTTTGGTTGAATAGGTTTTTGATACTGTAGATGTAATATTATCGGCACTTGTCTTAATAGCAGCATTCATCTGCTCAGTAGTTGAGTATAATGTCAATTTCTTATCTGTATCAGCAATAGCATCAGACTTAGCTTGATTTGCTTTAGAAGTTGCATCAGTTTTAGCTGATTCCAATGTCTTAGAACCAACACTATCCGCATAACTCTTAGAGGTTGCTAAATTCTCTTCAACAGTTTTCTTTGTCGAATATGTCTCTGAAACAGCAAGAGTAATCTCATTAGCCTTTTCTGCAATAGCACTATTCATATCTTTTGTAGTTGAATAGTTTGTCTTGAGATTATTGCTTAAATCTGTGACAGTAGCAGATTCAGCATAGGTGTCTTTTACCGTCTGTAAAATACTATTTTTTGTCTGTTCAATCTCCGAACTTGTATCAGACCATGTTTTGTAATCTGTCAGTAATTTCTTCTCTGTGGCATTTGCTTTCAATATGGCATCAGCAGAATCACCAAGAGCTTTTGTTACGTCTGTATCAGTAAGAATCTGCCATGAGTATACACCATCATCAACTCTGAACCTATATGCATGATTATTACCATCATAATATATATCTCCGATATGGGTGGCTTTCTCTTCATCAGACCATGTACTTGCAGGTTCATTATCTAATGTAGGTATACTTTCTCCACTCCATGATTGAATATTCCCGTCTATTTGACCTTGAATATTATTTAAATCTGTTTCATAAGTAGCATTGCTCACATAAGTTTCAGCAACAGTCTGCTTAATTCCGTTAGCACTCTTTTCAATCTCAACCTTCATATCGGTTGTTTTAGCATAAGATTTAAGCTGGTTTGCCGTATTTGCATTTGCATTACTCTCTGCTTTATCAGCATATCCTTTAGCTGTCTCATTTGCAGATGAGAGAACGCCATCAGCATAAGACTTGGCATCTGTAAGCTTCTGTGAACTATCAGATTTTGTCTCATAAGTCTCTGAAACTGTTTTTGTGATGGAAGTAGTAATTGTTTCTGCTTTTTTGTCGATTTTATCATTTATAATTTCCGTAGTTGAGTAATTAGTTGATAAATCCGTCTTTACATCATCTACTAATCCCTTGGCTGTATCGGCTACAGACTTAGCACTATTTGCAATACCTTTGGCACTGTTAGAGATATCAACAGCAGAAGAAGCATTTGCATTTGCTGTGTCAGCTTTTTCACTTGCCGAGTTAGCTGTTTTTGTTGCATTGTCAGCCTTACTTGATGCATCATTTGCAGTTTTATTTGCCGAAGTAGCAGTAGTCAATGCGGAAGATGCATTTGTATTGGCAATATTTGCTTTCTCTACTGCATTTGTCGCATTCTCACTTGCTTTGTTAGCTGTCTGTGAAGCATTATCAGCAGTTGACTTGGCTTCGCTTGCAGTCGTGTTTGCACTGTCTGCTGTAGATTTAGCTGAATCAGCCTGTTTTCTTGCGGCAGTAGAAATAGACAGAGCACTATTTAACCCATTAGACACGATAGGAGTAGTCGTTTCTTGTGTATTGTCGTCATAAACAACAAGTGTTCTTGTCCATATATATTTTCCCTCTGACCATTTTGGTTCTGCATTAGACCAGCCTTCATTTGGTTGTAAAACGTTGCTATCAGAAATGGCATACTGAGGAGTAATAGATTTTACACCTTTACCCTTTACACCATTTTCACCTGGTTTACCATCTTGACCATTAGCACCTGATATACAAATAGCTTTTGCTGTTTGAGAATTATCTGTTCCGTCCTTATAGTATGTAATGACTTTCTGCCACACATATTTGCCGCTTATCCATGTAACACTATTTGTTGTCCATTCGCCACCAACTAACTCTGTAACAGAATCAGATTGATAGAAATAAGTCGTTACATGATCCACACCTTTTTCGGCAAGTTCACGGATTTCATTAGTTTCAACCTTCAAATCTTCTGTAGCTTTGTTTGCTTTATCGGCAGATGCTTGTGCTTGATTAGCCGATTCTTGTGCTTTATCAGCTGCTTGTTGAGCAAGTGCTACTAACTTCTGAGCTGTGTCAAGGTCAATAATAACCTCGGAGATAGTCTTTCCATCAGAACCAACTTCTGTACCTTTAATTTTCAGATATCCACCATCAATTGTAAGACCATTTTCGTCTATAACAATAGATTTGTCTTCATTATAGATTTGAAGTTCCTTACCTATTATAAGATTACCAACTACAGTCTTAGCAATGATGCCGTAGTCTTCAACAAGATTACCATTGATATCCCTGTATGTAAATCTACCAATACCCGTCTCAATTGATTGCCAACCATCCTTTGTAAAATACATTCCGTTGTTGACAAGTTTAAATTGTTTCAATGAAAATTCATCAAGTTGGTCATCATAACTACGACCAAGGATACCATTCTTATTGATAAGGATAGTTTGTTCTGAACTGTTTACAAACTGCGTATTGTCACCATTGATTCCATTATCTGACCAGTCATTAACTGTATCAGTAGTTTTCTTTGATTTGTCAACTTGATCCTTGACGGAAGAATATGATGTAGCCATAGATCTACTTGAATCAAGTACAGATTGAACGTCTGAATATCCTGTATATACCTTTTCAACAGTTGAAAACTCTACAGGCATATCCTGAATAGAATCAAAATCTGTCTCATATGACATTAACCTGAGAGAATATACCTTATCATCTATTCCTACTTTAATGAAATTACCAACTTCAAATTTGTCCTTGATTGGCTTGAACCCATCAAGTGCGAGAAGATTACCCATTGTAGCACTGAGACTATATTGAAGATTACCAGCTTTGTACAACTCTTTCTGCGCAGCTTCAACCAACTCAGTTGCTCTTTTTATAAGAGTCACATCATCAAGTCCAGTAGAAGAATAGTTATCATTGCTATAATCATCCTCACGCCTGTATGAATACCATAACATGTAAAGATCTTCACCAAGATAATTTTCTAGGTCAAGTTCTGCTTTAACTGAATTGACAATATCTTGTATTTCACCTGTTGATTTTTCTGTGTTATATATGGCATTAACTGCTTCAATCTGGCTTTCTCTAGTCTTGATCTCGTTTTGAATATCTACAATTCTGCCACTATAGAAATTTACATATTTATTTTTCAATTCACTATTATTGTATTGAACATCAACACTTTCATCTGTAAATCCATCAACTGCAATATCTCTGCAAGCTTCAAACTCCTTTTTGAGATTATTTAACTCAGTGAGAGAGTAATAACCAAGCTGTTCCTTGAATTTATCTTCTGCAAGTTTAATACTTGTAATCTGCTTATCCTTGATTTCATCGGTACGATTAGTCATACGTGTAATTTTCTGTTCAATATATTTCTCTGTGGACTCAATTACATCAGTTGTAATCTTGACTGATTTGGTAAGATACTGATTGTTCTCGTCCATTTGTGAATGACTTGTAAGGATGATAGTACCAGACCATGTTCTCTTGTCTGTTGAAGAATCATAATCAGACAGCGAGCTATCTGTTATATTCATATCATAATAAGATGCTGAGAAGAATGTTTTGACCAATGATTCTACAGAACCCTTAACTGCGCTCTGAGTGATAGTCTTGATTCCTGTAACAGCAATACCACCAAGATCTTTCAGTCCGTCCTGAATAGACGTAATACTATCATCTAGTCCCATACCATCAACATCAATTATTGGCATCATGGAATCGTTCAGAAAATAGTATACATCCATAGCAGAATACCATGCAGAAGTGAGTGCTGGATAACCAACAAGAGGAGATATAAGAGTAGGATATTCGATTTTATCCTGATCATCTTTTGACATAGATGCGAATTTAGCGTTGATATAATTTATGACCTTGTTGTATTCAGTCACTCTATCTGCCTTAAGATTATATTCTCTTGTTGTATTAATTTCGTCATATAAAGTATTATAACTCCTAAGTTTACTCTGTAGCTCTGTTGGCATATCAGCCAAAGTTTCATTGGAGAAATAATAAATATACTGTGTGCCATTAGGGTTTACATTAGCAATAGCAGCATTTATCACATCATCTGCACCTGTAATATAGAAACAGTTTTTCAGCGAATCACTGTTAGAATCAAGTGTAATCTGAGTTGTAAGATTAGTGCTATTGATGAGGATATTGGTATCTTCGCCATATTTATTTGTTATATTATTAGAACCACATTCAGGACACTCATCCATATAGTCTCCCCTATAACCACAATTATTACATGTTGAATAAAGATCTAATACAGAGATGGTTCTATTTTCAGAATTAAATATGAAGACACAGTGAAAATCATCTGCAATTGTATCTTTCAAGGCAGACAGAATATCTGTTCCATCAAATGTAAATTCATGTACAGTCTTTAATTTCTTCAAAGTGTCAGCGACACATGAAATTGAATAGTGCGGAGCTTTTTCGAGAACACGATGTAAGAGTGAGGCATGTTTGAGAATGGTTTTCTTCCTTGCAATAACTGATTCCTCTGTTGGATAAGCTGTTTTATCTCTAAGGTAGTCATACTTTGATTTTGCCCATATAGCAAGATTTTCTACTGAATCATATTCCTCTGGGTCACGATAAAGAATTGTTGGAAAATTCTCATCATACAGAGGATTTGTCATATCTGTTTCTGTATTTATCTGCACATTTCTGAGTGTGATCTGAGATAATTCTGCTTCACATAAGGATGTACCAGTTATTGACTTAGATATATCATTAGGATCTTCCTCACTTGTTGTTACTGATATCTCAAACCTTTCGTGTAACTGAGGAATGTATATAATCTTAAAATCCACCATAGAGTCCCATAGCGGATGTTTCTTTTCATTATTAAATTTATGTATTTTAAATGATACTTCGTTTGCATCATTAAAATTACTCTTGTATGTTAAACCAGAGACATTAGTAACCCCTCCATTACCAATCGTTTCAAAATTTTTGTGCTGTAATAGGAGAGTAGGAGTCTCTATCAAACCTTGGCTATTAAATAATATTTTCGCCATTTACAAAATGCCTCCTTATATATTTTTTAAATTTGTTTCTTGACTTCTAACATTTGTCTTTGTAATTCATATTTATCCTTGAGTAAATCATTGAGAAGTTTTCTATACTGCCCTTTGATTTCATTTACCTCAGAGATAGTCTGTTCCAATTCTTCACGAGTTCTGATTGTTTCTTCTATATTTGCAACGAGAACATCTACATTATTATCCTTGATATATTGCCTTAATTCAGCATTCTCGGCTCGTAAATCCTCAACATACTTCTGTTGTAAGAATCGCTTGATTGTCATGTTATCACCTCATTTTTAGTTAATTTTCGTCATTTTAGACCAAAGAAATAGGAGAGACCTGAAACAGTTTCAAAAATCTCTCCATATCTTTATAGTTATTCCGTTCTATCCAATTACCATCTCTTCACGCTCTGAGAGTTATATCCCTTACTGAGACTGCCAATGGTATCTTCCTTAATCATACTACGAACTCCACCTGTATTGTTTTTAATGATATCTTTTATTCCATTAGCAAGCTGTTTTGGATCTTGAACACCCTCAAGCTTAATATCACCAATAGAGATATTCACATCATTATCCACCTTATTATTTACAGGTACACTCGGCATACTGAACGCTGTACCAGTATACATATTCTTATATGCCATAGGATTTTTGGCAAATTCCATCAGAGTTTTAGCCTGTTCAGCAGTGAATATCATATCACCTTGTCCAACAGACTTTAGAATACCTTTAGATACATCATACTGTAACTCTGTACCATTTTCACCTAAGTTAGCGATCATGTCATAAGGAATACCGTCAGAACCCTTCTTGAATCCCTTAATACCTGACCTGTGAAGTGTCTGATAAAAAGCAGAATTTGTAGCAGATGAGAAGTTACTAAATCCAATCTTCTTGGCTAACTCCGTCCACTTAGATGTAGGAAGAATCTTCTTACCCCAATTGCGGTAGAGTACCTTATTCAGATTACCATACTTGCTAACATCCTGTTTTGCAACAACAATGTTCTTCTTCAAGAAGTCATTAACCCACTTTTTCTGTGAAGTTGATAATACTTTACCGACAGGAGCTGTGTTGTTTGTATTGGTTGTGGTATTATTGTATGCAGGAGAAATCTTATTGGTTGGATTATCAATTCGACTAATCAATTTATTGGCATCAATTTTCACATCTGTAGAAGATCCAGAAGATGATCCGCTATTAGAATTGTTCAGAATATTATTCTTAACTTTTTCTTTTGTCGCTTCATCTATCTTGTCCTGCTGTGTAGTTTCAGCGTCACGATCGTATTTAGCCCAAGCCCTCTCCATAAAACTCTGAATATCACTTACAACATTACCAGTGCTCTCAGATATTTTACCATCAGCAGATACATTGTTGAATGAATCAGTTGCGACATACTGTATCTTTTCCATGAGACTTGTGATTGTCTCATTATTCCAGTGACTATCAATGTTTTCTATAAGCTGGCTGAAATTATCGTCCAGATTCTTGATTACATCCTGAATACTGTCATCCAAATCAGTCTGGAAATCAGAGAGCATATCCTTCGTTGAAGATATAAGCTTATCATACTGTGTATCTTTGAGATCCTTTTCTGCATCCTTGAGAGATTGGTTAAGCTCCTGGGCTTTTGCTCTAGTCTCCTCTGATGTATCGCCAGAAATAGCAACCAACTGTTTACGAAGATCTGAGAGAGTCTTTGTCTTCTCAGAAATATTATTTGCATAATCATAGGCATCTTTTTCTGAATCCAGAAGGTCATTAAATTTATCAATAAGATCTGAGATGTGATTTTTTAAGGCATCGTAACCCGATTTCATCAAATCAATGGTCGCCCACTTTTCATCTTCAGCACCCTTTACACAATCCTGATAAGACTTGACCAATTTCTCTTTTTGGTCAATTAGCTTTTGATTGTATGGATCATTAGCCAACTTCTTGTTGATACTCTCAATCTCGGCATAATACGTTTCCGCATTTTTCTTATATGCTTCGTAGTTGGATATGTGAAGTCCAGCGACAGCATTACCCTCAGAGGTTAATCCACCAGTATCATCAGAAGTCAAATCTCTACGAGATAATTCATCAATAATGAAGTTATTCTCATCTATCAGGTTCTGAACCTTATTTGCCTGTTCATCAATTCTATCCCAATGTACTTGCATGATTTGATTATTATATTCAGCAAGCGATTTAGTTGCTTCGTCAATGGAATTGGTCACATCATCTATCTGTGATCTCATTTCATACCATTTTTCGCTCTTATAGGCAACATCACCATTCTTAACTGCATTATTCAATTCCTTGACGAGATCTGTACGTTTCTGAATCAAATTACTTCTACTTGACTCTTCATTTTTTGCTAATCTACTATACCAAGTAGCAGAAGCACCATTGCCACGTTCCTCAAGTATAGACATGTTATTATTCAATTCAGTTGCTGTCTGGTCATACTGATGACGCTTATTATCATATTCAGTTGAGATATTAGAGAACTTCTGTGAAGCAATTTCTGCTCTCTGAGTAATCTGTGTTTGCTCATCAATTTCTGTCTGTGCTTTTGCCTGATTATATGACTCCAACGCATTGTTGTAATCAATGCATGAATTGAAGAACCCAGAAGATATATAGCCCTTCTTGTAATACTCAGACAATTTTGCAAGAGTAGAAACAGATATTATCTTACCACTCTTGGCTGACTTTCTGGCATCATTGATATACTTATTAATTGTATTTCTATTGGTCTTTGACAGACTGCTATATGATGCTCCCTTTGCAGATTTAAACATATTGCTCTTTGCAGTCGCCCTAGCCTTGTTGTATTCATTCTGCTCATTCTTGTCACGAGTGACGATTGTGCCATAGCCTGACTTCTGCTTATCAAGATAGCTGTTTTTATCCTTTGCTGAAACTGCATTGGATGACTTGGTACTATTCATATCCATAGTATCATTTGTAGCATCATCCCAGTTCTTGTACTTGTCTGCTATATTGTTGTACTTCTCTGCATTATTTACTGCAAATGCTGTAGTGTATTCTTCTCTAGCAGTCTGAAGGTTCTCAATACTGAGATTATACATGTACAACCTATTGTATAAGGTAGCGTTCTTCTTTGCCACAATAGTAAGTAATGAATCTGGAATAGCAACACGCTTCTTGATATAACCCTTGATAGAATTAAGTGTAGCATTATACTTTGTATTCTTCTTTATCTTGCCCTTATTCAAAGCAGAAGTAGCACTCTTGGCAAATCTATTGACATTACTATTAGCTGACTTAGCAGCCGTGTAATATGCACTGTTCTTTGTATTTAGGACAGAATTGTTATATCCAAGCGATGAGTTCTTGGCTGTAGCCGTGTTCTGTACACCACCTGTGGCAATAGTCTGCTTTGTCTCGGCGATAGATACTGTAGCATCTCTCTGTGCATCAGATACCTTTTTGAGATCTTCAGCGTATGTCCTGAGAGAGTCATGAAGTGTCTGCATAGCAGTAGTGCAGTCTTTCGCCTTATCTATCCAATCTTTATAGGTCGATATAACTGTCTGAATATCAGAGCTGTATCTTGAAATATTGATCGAACCATCCGCAACACGAGTCTTAATCTCTTTGGCAAGTTTCTTGTTTATTGCACCAAGACTGATTGCTTTGTTGAGATAATTATTTGCCGTATTAAGATACTTATCTCTACCTTTCTGCTCTGTATACATCTTTGTGTATGTATTACCCACAGCAGACATATAATTAGCCGTAGCAGAAGAGTATCGCTTATCATTTAGTTTTGATTCCGCTTTAGATATATTGGAGTCGATTTTCTTTTGGAGTCTGTCTAGGCGAACTTCAATCCAATCGAAGAATTGAGATGCCCAATCAGAGAGTTTATCGAATGCAGTCTTTGCAGTGGATGAACTACCTCCACCTCCACCACCTGAAGTTCCACCACCTGAACTACCATGCGAATTAACAGATGCACCGCCAACGGAAGTTTTGACAAGGCTCTTCATGGCATTAAATGCATTATTTAAAGCCTCTGACTGTTGCGCTCCCGCAGTTCCTGTAGCTTTAAATGTACCATCAGGATTCATTACACTATTTTTTATACTCTGGAATGTCTTAATAGCCTGCGTTGCAAGATCAAGTCCTTTACACAAATCCATTAAGTTCTTAATATCACCATCAGTCGTAAGAGTAGGGTTATTTAATTTCTTCACTGCAAGTAAAGCAAGAGCCTGTGAACTTACGCCTGACTGACTTGCTTCGTTTGCAAGCTGAATTATCTCGCCAGCAGTCGCATTTGAGAATAATTCTGTAGCATTGGTAGTATCAATCTTTGTGCCATGTAAACTAAGACCAGCCTTAACAGCTTCCTCTGTAGCTATCTTTTCTTCGCCCAAATTCTTTGCAAGAGTAGCCTCAACAACGGCGGCAGAATTGGTCACTCCCATATTATCAAGCTGTGACTCATAATATGCTCTATTTGTCTCGTTGAGATTAGACAGCACGGATTCACTATTGACGTATTCTGTGGCTAATTCATTAGCTATTTTCTGGCAGTCTTCCATTGAAGATGACGCATCGCCAAGAAGAGTAGAGAATTTTTCCCATGTGCTTAGTCCCTTGATTGTTGCGTCAAAGCCTGATAAATCATCTACGCTTACCAAACCATCAGAAGCCTTTGTACCAAGTGCATCAGTTATTGACTTGATATTTTTGGACATTGCACCAAGCTGAGAGTTTTTATCGGATAGACTATTGATATATTTAACTGCTTCTTCGGCAGACATATTTAAACCATCAAAGTAATTTTTAGCTCCATCAGTCTCAGAAAATGTTTTGATCGTAAGTTCGCCTTTATCTGCAAGTGTTTGAAGTGCTTCGGCAGCTTTTTGAGTATCACTATCAGTTGAATTTAACATCTGATTCCATGCAGAAGAAATTGTAGTAGGAAGAGATGATACTGTTTCACCAGCCTCTTGAGTATGAGATGTCCACTCTTGAATCGCTTCATCCGCATCTGTAATACCAGCAGTTACAGTGTTAAACTCAGTGAGCTTGTCAGCGTTTTGACTGATACCATTAGAATCAAGGAAAGTTTTGATTTTTTGAGAACCGTCTTGTAGATTCTGTTTAACATCATTAGATTTAAAACGATTGATGATGTTGTTGTAAGTATCTTGGGCAGCCTGCATACTTTCGATTTTAGGATTTAACCATGAAGAGAAATCTACTTCTGTATGCTCATTATCATAACCTTGAATAATAGCAATATTATCATTAAAATCTGAAACAGAAAGATCCTGATTCAAAACCTTATTTATTGCATCAGTTACTTT
>ERZ1035014.628-NODE-628-length-14946-cov-15.656504_pt1 | contig 14946 bp, 9 predicted proteins | sample MGYA00520620_ERZ1035014 | MGnify/ENA primary metagenome ERZ1035014 (study PRJEB33766, sample SAMN09781744) | gut metagenome | biome: gut microbiome | host: Homo sapiens | place: Madagascar | study: EMG produced TPA metagenomics assembly of the PRJNA485056 data set...
TGCTCCTTGCTTACGTAAATAGTCGCGGGCATTATCTCACCGTTGTGTGACCTGCTGGGGCGGAACGGATTAGCGGTAGTACGAGGCCGATTGACGGTCGAGGTGCGTCAGCCGTATGGGCTTTCCTACGGGCGCCCATGCCGGTAAGCCTGCGTTCGATGCCGCTTGTCGAGGCCGAGCGCAGAGCGCTTGATATCACACGTATAATTGCGCTTGTTTAGCTGTGCGAATGCGTCCCGAAGCTATTTTTGCAGGAGGTTTCGGTATGGGCAAAAGTGACAATGCGAGCGAGTTCCTTGATCTCTATAGAAGGCTCGAGGGGTGCATCCGTGAGCATTATGACGTTCCGGAAAAACACGGTCCTGTAGCTTGGCTTGGCAGAAACCCCGGCAGGGCATTCAAGAGCGTTGCCGGGGCTCTAAAATACTGCGCGGAAGTTCGCAACTTGCTCTCGCACCAGGAGAGCGTCGATGGTGATTACGCCGTTGAGCCAAGTGACTCGATGCTGACGCTCCTGCGCAATACGCTTGCTGCGGTCGAGAATCCTCCCAAGGCAATCGACCACGCCGTGCTCATGCAGAGTGTGCTCTCGGCTACTGCGGAGGACCGCGTGAGGCCCGTTCTGCGCGAGATGGCGGAAAAATGCTACACCCACGTACCTATCCTAGAAGATGACATCGTTCGCGGCGTGTTCAGCGAGAACACACTACTCTCCTACCTATACGGTGAAGAGATTGTCTGCATTGACGATGAGACGACCTTCTCGTCGTTGGCTAAGCTGCTCCCAGTGGACGCCCATGTCTCCGAGTCGTTTAGGTTTGTACCGCGCGCTATAACGCTTGCAGAGGTTGCGGAGATGTTCACAGCGGCGATGCGTCGTGCTGACCGCATTGGCATGGTATTCATTACGCACAACGGCAAGCCCAGCGAGAAAGTTTTAGCAATCGTCACTGCGTGGGATGTTGCGGCCTATTTGTAGGGGGCGTTACATGCTTGATGGCTGCAGCTTTTCCGTCTTGCTTATGGTTTTGCTTGTCGTGAGTGATCCTATTCAATCCGCCGGTCTGATGCCACGAATGCATTTGCATAACTTGTGTCAGCTTATTAGGAGCTGGGTGTTGCGAGTGACGGGTTTGAGTAAAGCGAAGTAGGCGCGTGGTGCAGCGTTCATTTGGGATGCTTGCTTGGGCATATAACGAAGCATTCATGAAGCACATGAACGGTGCCTATTAATTGCACAACAAACGGTTGAGGTCGCAGAGATAGCCCGCTTGCCGAAATTGTCCCGACGTTCTTCTATAGTTGGGGGACAATAGATAAAGTTTTAGCAAGGGGTTTCTACGCCCTGAACCGATAGCAATTAAACCTGGAGTGTACTTCGTGGATATACCTGCGGATAAACTTCGGGGGGGGCGCTTCAAGACGGGCGCTCCCTCTCGTTTAATAACCAAGTAGCCAGTCATGCCGTCCTAGGGACGGCGCGCTGATGGAGTTTCTCGATAACGTCGGGCGAAATCGCCTAGGGGACGCGCTCGCCAAATCCATCGATGAGGGTGCCAAACTTTCAATCATCAGCAGTTACTTTACGGTTTTTGCCTTCTCCGAACTCAAAGAAGAACTGGAGAAGGTCGACTCGGTGCGTTTTCTTTTTAGCGAGCCTACGTTCGTTAAACGCATGGCTACCGATAAGGACCCGCGCCAGTTTGCCATTTCGCAATGCTCGCGCGAGCGTGGCGTGGGTGGCTTGGGCCTTGAGCTCACGCTTCGCAACAATCTCAATCAGCGTGCCATCGCTCGCGAGTGTGCCGAATGGGTGCGCTCTAAGTGCGAGTTTCAGTCCGCCAAGATGAACGGAGCTATTCAGCCCGGAGGCACCTATATTGTCGAGAATCCCAGCGGCGATGACCACGCTTTCATGGGCGCCGCCGCTGACTTTACTCAGGAAGGACTTGGCTACGAGCGCCGCCCCAACACCGTAATGGGCGTTAGCCACTACGAGGGCGCGACGGAAGCTGCCGGCCTAAAGGCGATGTTTGAGTCCGTCTGGGATAAGCCTGCGATGGTTGCCGACGTTACCGATGAGGTCGCGGCGCAGGTGGGCACGCTCTATCGCGAGAACCCGCCCGAGTTCGTTTACTTCCTCACGCTCTATCATCTGTTCCGCGATTATTTGTCCGATGAAGATAACGATTTGAGGCCCGGTCTCAAATTTGAGGAGTCCGTCGTCTGGAACAAGCTCTACGACTTCCAAAAGGACGCCGTGGTGGGCGCCATCCGTAAGCTCGAGAAGTACAAGGGCTGCATCATCGCCGATAGTGTCGGATTGGGTAAGACCTATGAGGCGCTCGCTGTCATTAAGTACTACCAGGAACGCAATGATCGCATTTTGGTGCTGGCGCCAAAGCGCCTGCGTGATAACTGGACGCTGTGGACGCAGGACAATGACGATCGTAACCCCTTGGCGGACGACCGTCTAAACTACACCGTGCTCAATCACACCGATCTGTCCCGTTATACGGGCACGAGTGGTGATGTGGACCTGGAACACCTTCGCTGGGGCCACTACGATCTGTTGGTGATCGATGAGAGTCACAACTTCCGTAACAAGAGCACGGATTCCGAGAAAAAAGACCGCTACACGCGACTTATCGAGGACGTAATTAAGAGCGGACGGCGCACCAAGGTGCTGATGCTCTCGGCTACGCCTGTGAACAATCGCCTGCTGGACCTACGTAACCAGATCGAGCTCATTACCGAAGGCGATGATGCGTATCTGGCTGATACCGATGGTATTGAGTCGATTACTCAAGTATGCCGCACGGCACAAGCGCGCTTCAACGAGTGGAGCAAGCTCGACGATGCCGAGCGCACCACCGAAAGCTTCGTCAACGCCGTCAACGCCGATTACTTTAAGCTGCTCGACGTGCTCACCATTGCGCGCAGCCGCAAGCATATCTCTAAGTACTATGGCGCCGCTTCGGGTACGTTCCCGCAGCGTCGCAAACCCCTCTCTATTACTACGCCAATCGATTTGGCGGGGGAGCTTCCTCCTATCGCTGAACTCAATGACATGATCGCTCAGCTCACGTTTGCGCAGTATCAGCTGCTCTCCTATGTGCGTAGCGATAAGCGTCGCAAGTACGAGGATCGTTATGGCGACACCTGGGGCAAGGACTTTGAGAGTCAAGTTCACCGTACGGGCGCCGTTGCCAACCTTATGCGCGTAAACGTACTCAAGCGAATGGAATCTTCGGTTAACAGCTTCCGCATCACGCTGTCTCGCATTCTGGCGGGATGCGAGGAACTGCGCGCTCGGCTCGATGATCCCGCATCCATGGGCGCGGGCAGCTACGATGCAGTGGGTATCGAGGACGGTATGGATGACGATGACGCCGAGGAAATCGAGCGCGGCGGCAAGGTGCGCGTTGACCTGCGCGATGTTGATGCCTTGCGTCTGGGCAGCGATTTAGACTTTGATATCACCGTGCTGCACCGTCTGCTCGACTATGCCAATGCCGTAACGCCCGAGCGCGATGCCAAGTTGGATGAGCTCTACAAGTTCATAGTCGATAAGGTCAATAACCCCTACAACCCCGGCAACCGCAAAGTGCTCATATTCACGGCGTTTGCGGATACGGCGGACTATCTATTTGATCAGCTGGCGCCTCGTCTTAAGAACGAGCTCGGCCTCGAGTGCGCCGAGGTTGCCGGTAGCGCAAACCGGACCTACTCGCTTAAGCTGCGCCGCACCACCTTCGAGAATATCCTGGCGTACTTTAGTCCGCGTTCCAAGGAGCTGCCCGAGGTGGCTCTCGCCGCTGGCGAAATCGACGTTGTCTTTGCCACGGACTGTATCTCCGAGGGCCAGAATCTTCAGGACTGCGACTGCCTTGTTAACTATGACATTCATTGGAATCCGGTACGCATCATCCAGCGCTTCGGCCGTATCGACCGCTTGGGTTCTACTAACACGCAGATTCAGCTGGTGGACTTTTGGCCCGACATCGCGCTCGATGAGTACATTCAGCTCGAGAGCCGCGTGAAGGGCCGCATGGCTCTGCTCGATGCCTCTGCCACCGGCGAGGAGAACGTGCTTGAGTCCAAAGCAACGGGCGAGATGAACGACCTTAAGTACCGTCGCCAACAGCTTCAGCAGCTTAAGAGTGAGGTGTTGGATTTGGAGGATATATCGGGCGGTATCTCGATCACTGACTTTGCTTTCGACGATTTTCGCGTTGAGCTTCAACGCTATGAAAAGGAGCATCCAGGTCTTTTAGAAAACTCACCAGCTGGCATGCATGCTGTGGCGCGTATACCTGACGAGCTGCGCGATACCGTGGCTCCGGGCGTGGTGTTTTGTTTGGCGCAAAACGATGAGAATACGAACCCCAAGGACACCAATCCCACCTTCCCGTATTACGTGGTGTACGTATCGGCCGACGGCAAGGTGATGACCAAGCATACACAGCCCAAGCATGCGCTCGACATGATGCGCGCCTGTTGTGCAGGAGAATCCGAGCCAATTGCGGAGCTGTGCCGCGACTTTAACCGCGAGACGCGCGACGGTGAGCGCATGGGCGTTTATACCGAGCTTTTGGACAAAGTGGTCGCCGCCATTAGCGGTGTGCAACAGGACAAAGGCATTGAGAGCCTGTTTAGTCTGGGCGAGGTCGGAACGGGCACGAGCCTCGGTTTCGACGATTACTCGCTGGTCAGTTTTGCGGTGCTGCGATGAGTGGCTTTGACTGGAACGATGTGTTCTGTCTGCCCGACGCCGCTCTGGCGGGCGACAGGCGCATACCCAAGACGGTGCTCACACGTCAGGCTCAGCTTACAAAGACCGAGCAGAAGGTGCTCGACCGCGTAGCTGTGCTTACGCACTTTGCCACCGTACAAAAGTCGACAACGCGCATCGCGCCTGTCCAAGATGATGAGCACGATATTCAAAGCGTGCTCATTCTTCGATGCGAACTATCTCGTGGGGCAGCTTATGCGGAGGTGGCAAGGCTCGTCCACAAGTGCTTTCCCAATCCGACGGTAATCCTGTTTGGCGGCGAAGGCGAGGCCTGTGTTTCGTTGGCTATGACGCGAAAGAGCCTTGCCGAACAGGGCGCCATGGTGATTGATTGCGTTGAGTCAACGGGCGCATTCGATTCTGGTGACACGCGCTATGCACCGTTTTTAGATGCACTTGCGTTTGAGCGATTGCCGCAGGCGAATCTTCTGGTCTATCTGCGCGGCATCGCATGGGCAGTGCGGCTTTCGCGCACAGTTCCGTCGCTGGGATTCTTTCCGGCGTGTGCGGAGCGGGACTATGGGCGCCTGGAAGGGTTGGTGGCGCGGAGAGATTCGCTCGCTTCACAAGTTGAGGATACAAAGCGACGACGCCGCGATCGGGAATTGACCCTGAATGAATCTGCGCATCTGCGCATGGAACTCAAAAGGCTGGAAAAGGAGCTCGGTCAGACGACCGACGAGATAAAGGAGATCTGCAATGGCTGAGATCGAGAAGATGAACCTCGAGTCCGAAGACCTCGTGGAAGACCGCCTGGCGCAGCTCAAAGAGTTGATGCCCGAGGTATTTACCGAGAGCGGTATCGACTTTGATAAGCTGCGCTTGGAGCTTGGTGACGAGGTCGACGAGGGCCAGGAGCGCTACGCCTTTACCTGGCCTGGCAAGATGGACGCCATTCGTCAGTCGCAGACGCCGAGCACTGCCACGTTGCGCCCTTGCGTTGAGAAGGGCCGTGGCCGCGATGGCGAGGACGGCAGCTTTGACTCCGACAACATCTATATCGAAGGCGATAATCTTGAGGTGCTGAAACTGCTGCAGAGCGGCTATCACGGTAAGGTCAAGATGATCTATATCGATCCGCCCTATAACACTGGCAAGGATTTTGTCTACAAAGACAAGTTCGGCGACACGATCGAAAACTACAAGAAGCAGGCAGGGTTGGCCAACCAGTCCAATGCCGATACGAGCGGTCGCTACCACAGCGACTGGTGCTCGATGATGTATCCCAGGTTGAGACTCGCTAGAGAGTTGCTGAGTGACGACGGCGTTATCTTTATCAGCATCGATGACAATGAGGACCGCAACCTTCGTGTCATTTGTGACGAGGTGTTCGGTGAGACTAATTTCCTAGCTCAGGTTGTATGGGAAAGAGCTTATTCTCCGATCAATTTAATGAAGCATTTCTCTCCGTCTCATGATTACGTTCTTTGCTATGCAAAGAACGTAGAAATTGCGATCTGCAACGGTATCGCAAGAAGCGATGAAGCGAATAATCGATATGCAAACCCAGACAACGATCCACGGGGTGTTTGGAAAGCGAGCGATTTGTCAGTTGGCCCTGCAGTTGAAGAGAACATTTATGAGATAAAGACGCCCTCCGGGCGTCTTGTAAAGCCTCCAGCTGGGCGCAGCTGGAGCCTTTCCCGAACTGCGTTTCGGGAAAGGCTCCAGGACAATCGAATATGGTTTGGTCCAAAAGGGGATAACGTTCCCGCAATGAAACGATTTCTCTCCGAATTGCGCAAGACCGGCGTTACTCCGATGACAATTTGGAAATACGAGGAAGTCGATCATTCTCAGGCCGCCACTCAAAAACTAGCAAAGATGTTTGGCGGTAAAAAATACTTTGACTACCCAAAGCCGGTTAAGCTGCTAGAAAGATGTCTTGAACTGTATACGACCCAAGATTGCATCGTCGTTGACTTTTTCTCGGGTTCTGCGACTACTGCACATGCAACCATGAATTTAAATACTAAAGATGGCGGTAAACGTAAGTATATCATGGTTCAGCTTCCTGAACCAAATTGCTCAAGCTGCGATGCCTTCAAGGACGGCTATGCCACTCTTTGCGACATTGGTGAGGAACGCATCCGTCGTGCAGGCGACAAGATTAAGGCTGAGGTGGAGGAATCTAACGTTCAGCTTCGCCTTGGCGAGGAGCCCAAGCGTCTGCCCGACATCGGATTTCGCGTGTTCGCGCTTGACAATTCCGGCATTGAGAAGCCTGAGCCTGGGCAGCTCATGCTTGACGTGGTGAAGCCCGATCGCTCCGATATGGATATCGTCTTCGAGATGATGCTCAAATGGGGCCTCGAGCTCACGCTTCCTGTCGAGAAGGAAGAAGTCGCCGGCTACCCCGTATATTCTGTCGCCTGTGGCGAGCTCGTGTGCTGTCTTGCGGACGGCCTTACCATGGAAGTGCTCGATGCTATCGCCGACATGGAGCCGCGCCGTGTGCTCATGCGCGACTCGATCCTTACCGATACGCTCAAGCTCAATGCCGTCCAGGCGTTTAGACGTGTGGAGGAACGAGCCGGCTACGAGGTACAGCTGAGGACGGTGTAACGCATGGCTCTGGAAATTAAATATTCCGCTGATCAGGAGCACCAGGTCGAGGCTGTCAATGCCGTCTGTGACCTGTTTCGAGGCCAGGAATTCATGGATTCCGACTTTGTCGCAGAGATGGGCACCGGCCTCTATGAGGGTCAGGTCGTCCAGGTGGGCCATGCCAACGGGCTTCGTCTCTCTGCTTCTCAGCTGGAGCGCAACCTGCATTCGATCCAAGAAGGCAACGCACTTGCTCCATCGAGCGTTGCTACTGACGGGCATCTGCGCGATTTTACCGTCGAAATGGAAACCGGTACAGGCAAGACCTATGTCTATATTCGCACCATCTACGAGCTCAATCGTCGCTATGGACTGACCAAGTTCATTATCGTGGTGCCGAGTGTTGCCATTCGCGAGGGCGTCAAGAAGAGCTTCGAGAGCACCAAGAAGCACTTTGACATGCTCTATGACAAGACACCGCTCGAGTGCTTCGTCTATGACTCCAAAGACATGGGGCCGGTGGGTAGCTTTGCCACCTCGAGCTCCATCCAAGTGATGATCATTAATATCGGTGCCTTCGACAAAGATAACGATTTCGATGACGATGAGATTGCCGGGCCCACCAGTGGTCGGGATAAGCGTAACCTGTTCCATCGTCCGAGCGAAAGGCTCATCGGCGGCCAAAGCCCGCGTGAGCTCGTAAGCTCTTGCAACCCTATCGTCATTATCGACGAGCCCCAGAGCGTCGACTCCACCGCTAAACGCAAGAAGGCTATCCGAAGCCTGAATCCATTGTTTGTGCTGCGTTACTCGGCAACCCACAAGGAAGCGTACAACAAAGTTTATCGCTTGACGCCTGTCGACGCTTTTCAGCGTGGACTGGTCAAGGGCATCACCGTCGATTCGGTGCTCTCGCAGGAGGACCTGAATGGCTCGTACGTGAGGCTTGAGTCTACAAAGATCGCCTCGCCCATTACGGCTAAGCTGACAATTGATGTGCGCCAGAAGGGTGGTTCTCAGAAGCGCAAAAAGGTAAACGTCAAGACGGGTGACAACCTGTTTAACAAGAGCGGCGAGAATGCCGATTATGAGGCCGGCTGGATTGTGAACAACATCTCCGCCGCTGCTGGCGACGAATGGGTCGAGTTCCAGAACGGCGAACGCATCGAGCTTGGTCAGGCCGTTGGTGATGTTGCGGCCGAAGCTATCAAGCGCGCGCAAATCAAGAGCACCATCGAGGACCATCTGCAGCGTCAGCTCGAGCTTGCCCCGCGCGGCATCAAGGTACTTTCGCTGTTCTTTATCGACAAGGTTGAGAAGTACCGCCTGTATGATCCGGTGCGAAACGGCGAGTATGCGCAGATGTTCGAGGAAGAATATACCGCAGCGGTGAATTCGCCCAAGTGGCGCAAGCGCTATGCCGCAGCTGGCGTGAAATTGGATACGGATGCTACTGCGGTACATTCGGGCTACTTCTCGCAGGACGGCAAGGGGCATCTTAAGAATACGTCCGATGCGGCGTCTTCGACTGCTGATATCTCGACCTTCGAGACCATCATGCGTGATAAGGAGACGCTACTTTCCTTCCCTGCGGACGACGATGACGACGAGACACGTGCAAAGAAACGTATCCAGTTTATCTGGAGCCACTCCGCCCTTAAGGAGGGCTGGGATAACCCTAACGTGTTCCAGATCTGCACACTGGTGGAGACCAAGGACAAACTGACTAAGCGCCAGAAAATCGGTCGCGGTCTTCGCTTGTGCGTAGATCAGGATGGTGAGCGCTGCTACGACGAAGGCGTGAATGTACTGACCGTCATCGCAAACGAGAGCTATGACTCGTTTGCCAATGGCTTGCAGTCTGAGTTTGAGGAGGATGGCTACAAGTTTGGCATTCTCACCGCTGAGTCTTTCTCGAATGTCGTGGTGGAACGCGAGGACGGAACCGAGGAGCTCTTGGGCTTCAAGAAGTCTAAGGCCGTCTTCGACTCGTTTAAGGACCAGGGGCTCATCGATGATAAGGGCAAGATTACACCCGAGCTCAAGCAGGCGGCCGAGCAGGGTAGTGTCCCTGTTCCCGAGGGCCTGGAAAACGTTAAGACCGAGGTGGAGCGCATTATCCTCAAGAAGGCTCAGAAGCTGCAGATTCGCGATAAGGCCAAGGAGGTTGAGGTCAAACTCTGCAAGGATGTGACTGCCGACCCTGCTTTCCAGGAACTTTGGGAGCGCATTCGCAAACGCACACGCTTTGAGGTCGATGTGGACTCCGACAAGCTGGTCGAGGACGCGTGCGAGGAGATTGCCAAGATGCCCGAGGTAAAGGCACCTGAAATTTTGAGCACTCGTGCAGACCTGACCGTGGATACCGCTGGCGTGAATGCCGAGGCGCGCTCGACCGCGCTGGTGCGAACGGCAGGTCGTGCAGTGTATGACTTACCTGATCCTATTGCGGAGTTGCAGGATGCTGTTGGTCTAACGCGCGCTACCATCAAACGTATTCTGGAGGGCTGTGGTCGCTACGACGAGTTTGCCCTCAATCCTGCGCTGTTCCTGGCTCAGGTGGCTTCTAAGGTGAACAAGGTTAAGGCTGTGGCAATCGCCAAGGGCATTAAGTACACCAAGCTGCCCGAGGAAGATTGGTACACGATGAAAGATTTGGACCCTGGCGATCTTAAGGCCTATGTTGGCCAGAACGCTTGGGAGTCCGCGCACCACAAGAGTCTATACAACTACGTTGTCTACGACTCGTCGTCGGTTGAGAAACCGTTTGCCGTTGAACTCGATCAGGCCGAGGAGATTAAGGTATTTGCCAAGCTGCCGAGCAGCTTTAAGATCGACACGCCGTTGGGGGCCTACAACCCCGATTGGGCTTACGTGCAAGAGATCGAGGGCGAACATCGTGTGTACTTCGTCACCGAGACTAAGGGCGGCGGGAACAATGACATCCATACGCGCCCGACCGAGCAGGGTAAGATTGATTGTGCCGAGAAACACTTCGAGGCCATTTGGGAACCCGACTTCGTCTACAACGTAAAGACGACGTATCGCTCATAAGTAACGAGGGGGCGTTGAGGAACCATCTTCAACGCCCCCTGTTATTGGGTATTCGATTGCTGCTTCAATCTCCAGCCTGTTCCTTGGCCACCTGGGTGCGGGGCAGGGTTCTTACCAGAGATCAATTACTCTCCAAGTTACCCCAGCGTATTCGTCACTGCGTTGCGCCTCAACAGAGTGGAGCCTAAAGTTCTTTCCGCCATACAGGGCAAGCACCATCCGATCGTCGGCAAAGCTTGCTTCCAGGCGAAGGGTCTTACTCTTTGCGTTTTTAGCCGTTATGCGATCTTCTTCTCGCGTAACAATGCAGTCGTCGTCGAAGGGGTAAGCGGCAAATACGTCAAAGAAGTCTTCGGCATCGCCTACGAACGTTGTCAGTACGAGACTTAGGCGCATTAGGCATGTTTGCATATACCGAAGACGAGCAGATGTTTCGGCACGCTTTTCTTTGTCCCTCTTCGCTTTGGCAAGCTGGTCCCTCGCAATTTTCAGCTGTTCCCTTGCAACTTTTAGCTCGTGCCAGGGATTGCGCTTTTCTTGTCTGACTGGTCTGTGATTTGCTCCTTTTTTGTAGCTAGCCGAATACTGCCTCCGATACCCAGATTCATAGTCGGCAGGCTCATTTTTGTGCTTTGGCCTTGGAGGGATTTCAACGTCATCTGGGCGTTTGAATTTGCCTCCTGCGGAAAGACCTGTTGCATCCCCATATCCAATGACGGGACCTTGCCATATATCGAATTTTCTCTGGGCCATGATGGACCTCCTGCATGGCTGAGCGATTAACCTGGGAATGCTTTCTCCCTAGTCGACTTAGTGCATTATCCCGTAACTAGCGAGTCGAGTGGGTGCGTTTAGTGCTTTGCAGCCTTAACGGTACGCGAGTTCGCCTACACCTCCGCAATCCCACGCGCCGCGCTCAGCAGCTCACACTCCCTTTGGCTCCACTGACGCAGCCCGGCTGTGCGTACGGCGTCGCGGCACAGGTCCAGGAACACCTTGGCGCCCTCGCAGAAGCACTCGCGGGCAAAGTCACCCGAGCCGCTTGCGATGCACTCACCGTCGGCAAACAGCTTCCAGCTGGACGGCTCGCGCGAGTCGTCTCCGAGCAGCTTGACCTGCAACACATGTGGATTGCCAGCAGCACAGAGCTCTTCCTCGAGCTTCTGCATGGTAAAGCACATCTGGTGGGAGAGGCTGCTCTTGACCATGGCCGAGGCGTAGCCGCTCGGCTCGTCTAGAAGATGCATTCGTTTTGGCTTGACGATCAGGTTGTGGAAGTTGCGCTCGCTGCGCACGGAGAAATTGTCCATACGGACTCCTTTCATCGATGTTGGCAGGGCCACCGTGCCTCTTGGCCGGTTGGCGTCGGGATCGTGGAGCCAACTCTCTACCCCGACTCTGGATAAAACGCGCCCGCTCCTTGCGGGCAAGATGGAGTCTATCAGCGCGCGCGGACACAAATCAAGCGCCGCCTGTGAAATGACGCGCGGGCGGTGCTTGGTTTCGCCGGCTGCTGCTAGGCTTAAATCCGAAAAAGTGTCGAAATATCCCGTATAAAAGTACGGAAAAGTGTCGTAATATACACTTCAAAACCTCGAAAAAGTGTCAATTTGAGCACCTAACAACCACGGAAAAGTGTATTCTAGTGCTAAAGCAGCACGTAATAAGGGGTGCGATTATGCTACAGAGAAAAGCGAAAGCACAGTTTGAATCTTGGCTTGCCTCGTCGCCTAACAAGGCTCTTTTGGTCAAGGGCGCCCGACAGGTAGGAAAGTCATATTTGGTCAACGTCTTTGCAAGCGAATCGTTCGAAAATGTCGTGACGTTCGACCTTATCGCCGACGCGTCCGTGCGCGATTCGTTTTTGGCGGCAAAAAGCGCGGATGACCTGCTTATGCGCATGTCTATTGCTGCAACGCAGCCGATGGTTGCGAACAAGACCGTTGTGGTTATCGACGAGGTGCAGCGATGCCCCAACGTAGTGACGTTTATCAAATACCTGGTCCAGCGCGGCGACTTTCGATACATCCTTACCGGATCGCTCCTTGGCGTTGAGCTCGAGGGCATCGATTCCCTGCCGGTGGGGTATGTCGAGCAGGTCCAGATGTACCCGCTCGACTTTGAGGAGTTTTGCTGGGCAAATGGCGTTGGTACCAGCGTGTTTGACATGCTCAGAGGCTGTCTAAAGGATGAGGGGAAGCTCCCTGGCTACCTGTATGACCGCTTGCTCGATCTGTTCCATCAGTATGTGGTGGTGGGAGGCATGCCCGACGCGGTCAATTCCTTCTTGGCGACGCGCAATGTCGACGAGGTTCGAAACATCCACCGCGATCTTCACGCCCTGTATCGCGATGACATCGCAAAGTACGCTCCGCCCGAGCTACGCTTGGTTATTCGCGATATCTACGATTTGATTCCCAGCGAGGCTGGCTCCAAAAACAAGCGATTCAAGCTGTCGTCGATTAACGGCGTCAAACGTTTTTCGCAGGTGACAGATCATTTTCTCTGGTTGTCGGAGGCAGGCGTTGCGCTTCCCGTGTATAACGTAACGGCACCCGTGGCACCCCTTTTATTGGGGGAGCAGCGAAATCTATTTAAGCTGTTTTACCTGGACACCGGAATGCTTATGTCGTCGTATTCCAAAAGGGTCGCTCAAGGCGTTTTTGATGGAGAGGCAGAAGACGCCTTTGGCATGAACATGGGGGCGGCGTTTGAGGGCTTCGTTGCCCAAGAGCTCAAAGCTCATGGATTCAGGTTGCGCTACTTTACTTCAAAGAAAGTCGGTGAGCTCGATTTTGTTGAGGAGACGCTCGATGGGGAGGTGCTTGCCATCGAGGTCAAGTCGGGCAAGAGCTATAAGTCCCATGCGGCGCTCGACAATGTGCTGGCGACGAAGGGCTACGGGATCGATCGCGCCCTGGTGCTTGCAGAATGTAACCTACACCGCGATGGTGACGTCCTGTATCTGCCCATCTTTATGGCAGGCCTTTTGGAGCCATAGCGAGACGTCGGTTTTGCTGCCCTCAGTCCTCGCTACTCGTCGTCTCCGTCGTTGGGGTCGCCCTTGAGGGTGTTGATGTCCAGATACTCGTTATCGTCCTCTTTTTGCTGGGTCTCCGACTCCGCTTGGGTGGGGCCGGAGAACAGCCGGAATCCCTCAAACGCAATGACGCCGAGCAGGGCAATGACAATGGCGATAAAGGCAACCTTGACTGCCTGCGGAAATTCTGAGAAACGCAGCGCCTTTTCCTCGGCGTAATAATCGGCGAAGCGCTCTTCGCCCGTGCTTTTGGTATACGCCGGCGCGGACGCGGCCTCCGGGTCATATTCCGGTGCAGGCGTGGCAGCGTACGGATCGTTGAGATAATCGCTCGATGTGGTGCCATAATCCTCGGTCTCGATGCGACCGGCGTCAGCATGGCCATCGGAATAATCGGAATATGCCGCACCGCCCTCATAGCCCGCGGCGCTCGTGTTGGCGGCAAAAAGCGGATTAACTGGAACGTCGAGCGCCGGCATGCCGGTAGAGGTCTCATCCAGATCGGCTGCAGCCCAGGAATCGTAGGCAACCTGATGGGCAACGGGCTCATCGAGCCTTGTGACCGGAGGCTTGCGTGCCGCAGGAACAGGCAACTGCCGGGCGCTGTACATAACGGTGCTGTCGGCCGATTTGCCCTGCGTCGCTGCAGCGAGAAACGCCGCCGTCTCGGACGGGTCGCTTGCGGGGCGGGGAGTGGGCGTGGGCGCCGAAGTGGGTGTGGGCGCAGACGCGGGCGTCGAAACAGGCGACTGCGCAGGAGCCGGCGCAGATGCGGGCTTAGGCGCAAGTGCGGGATTGGGGCTTGACGGGCGAGCCCCGCCGCCCATGAGTTCGTCGGCGGTCCACGGGCGATCATCCATCACGTCGTCAAGGCTCAGCGAAAACAGGTCGTCTTCACCCTCATCGAACATGCGGTGCACATGTCCACCAATTGCCGGAATCAATCCGCGACCGGTGCATGATGCCTTGCTCAACGCCATTCTGTTCCACCCTTTCGAAATACTAATGACATCGATTATATGGAACTTCCCAAGCGGCTCGGTCTTGGATTCGAGCTTTCCAGAACTCGCGCCCAAAAGGGGAGGGGCAATCTAGGCGAGTGCCTACTTGTCGTCGGCCGCCGCCTTGGCCTCATTGAGGTAGCTATAGAAGCTGTACTTGGAGATGCCAAAGAACTCGCAGGCGCGTTCGCTCGACTTGGAAATGAGGAAGGCGCCGCGACGGTCGAGGTAGCCAATGGCACGAATGCGCTCGTCTTTGGTCATGAGTGCCGCGGGCTTGCCCACAAACTGTTCGCACTCGTGCAGCAGGTCCTCGAGCAGGTCGCCGATGTTCTTGGTAATGGGCTCGGGCTCGGTGTAGCCCGTGCCGCCGGTGCCGGTAAAGGCGTCGAGCGAACGCTCAAAAGCCTTCATAAGCGTAATGTCAAAGTTGATGCCCAAAATGCCGACGGGCTTGCCCTCATCGTTGCGGATAAAGATGGTCGAGGACTTGAGCAGCTTGCCATCGG
>ERZ1035014.630-NODE-630-length-14940-cov-7.115956_pt1 | contig 14940 bp, 9 predicted proteins | sample MGYA00520620_ERZ1035014 | MGnify/ENA primary metagenome ERZ1035014 (study PRJEB33766, sample SAMN09781744) | gut metagenome | biome: gut microbiome | host: Homo sapiens | place: Madagascar | study: EMG produced TPA metagenomics assembly of the PRJNA485056 data set...
CCTTTTAATGATATAATTTTATCCTTACATACTTTCACATAAATTAATGTTTGATCTGTAGAATCACTTACCCCCAAATGCTTCTTTTATTGTATAAATAAAAATAAGCGAAAGTAGTGCAACCGTATCAGGTGGACTTCTTTTAGAGCAGCTTCCGCAGCCCCTTCGGGTAGTGATTCTTCATCACAGAACCCGCAAGTTTGCCCCAGCCGAGACTGTATCCATCTACCGTGATCAGATACCAGCCCTTCTCCCCTTCTGCCGGAAACGTCTGCCCGGCCAGATACGCGCGTGCTTCATCCACAGACAGATTCCAGCTGTGGCATGCTTCCTGCGGAGAAATTGCAAGCGCCAGTGCGTGTGCCGGTTCCAGCCGGTTCTTTTTAACTGTGCCAAGATGCAGGCCCGGACGCAGCACATGCAGCCGTCTGGTTGCCGGCATATGTTCCGGCATCAGATACAGCTGCTCTCCAAAAAGAAGCAGCCGCCCGGCATCATCTGCCGGTATCTTTCCAAGAAACTCCTGTAATCCTGCAAGATATGCTTTTGCTTCTCCCTTTGCCAGCGGTTTTTCTTCTCCATTCGCACAATATCCCCGGTAATTTTGCGAAACGGTTCCCTCTTTTTCCAGAACCGCAACGAAATGTCCCTCTCCGTGCAGATGATGCGGAAATAACCGGATCGTATCGCCAATCTCCGCTGCCGGATGTTTTGTCCATGCCGCTACACCGTCTGCCATTCCCGGATATTTTTTCACCGGCACAATATGAAACTGCGGATGCTGTTCCAGAAAACGGCTGATCGTTCCCTCGTTTTCCTCCGGTGCAAAGGTACAGGTAGAGTAAACCATACGTCCTCCCGGCCGGAGCATGGAGGCCGCACATGCAAGAATTTCCTGCTGCCGCGCCGCACAGATCTGAACATTTTCAGGACTCCACTCCTCACATGCCTGTTCATTTTTGCGAAACATTCCCTCCCCGGAACACGGAGCATCTACCATGATCCGGTCAAAATATTCCGTAAACATTCCTGCAAGTGTCTGCGGACTCTCGTTTGTCACCATCACATTTTTTACACCCATCCGTTCCATGTTCTCGGAAAGAATCTTTGCCCGCGCCGGATGAATTTCATTGCTGATAAGAAGTCCCTTTCCCTGCATCGCTGCCGCAATCTGTGTACTTTTGCCCCCCGGTGCCGCACATAAATCCAGAACTTTTTCGCCCGGCTGTGCATCCAGATATGCAGCCGGTGCCATGGCACTCGGCTCCTGAATATAGTACACGCCCGCCTCGTGATACGGATGTTTTCCCGGCTGATCTTCCTTTTCGTAATAAAACCCGTTCGCTTCCCACGGCACCGGCTGCAGATGAAAGGAAGTCTCCTCTGTAAACCGGTCTGTGTCGGTTTTTGACGGATTGATCCGCAGTGCCTGATAACGCGCATCTTCGTAACTGTTTAGAAATGCCGGGTATTCTTTCTCCAGCATTTGTTTCATTCGATCTAAAAAAAGTTGTGGAAGCATATCATTTCTCCTAAATTTCTCCTAAAGTTTTCCAAAAAAACTTGGAAAAATATCCAACAAATAGTAAAATATAAATATGATAAAACGAAAGTACATGAGAACAAGACAATTAAAACCGGGCATGAAGCTCGATCATCCGGTCGTTGACCGTCTGGGACGTAATCTCGTTGCCAGAGGTGCCGAACTGGATGATTATATGATTGATTCCCTGTTGAAACTGGGTATTATGTCTGTTTACATCCAGGAGGGGGAAGAAGAGGAAAACCCAGAACAGGTTCCTACTTCTCCGGAAGCAGAAAAAAATATCGAACGGCTCCGTACCGAAGACCGCGCAAAAGTTACTCTTTCTGCCAGTATCCGTGAACGTGTCTCTACCGGTATCCAGTTTATCTACAACAATACAACCTCCGAGGAAATGGTTGCCACCACAGAGAGCATTGCCGATGACCTGATGCGTTCCATTAAAAGCAATGATGCCATCGCAATTGATATCTCCACACTCAAAACCAGTGACGAATACACCTTCAAACACAGCGTGGATGTAGCAACCATTTCCATGATCGTTGCCAAGCAGCAGGGACTCTCTCCCGAAGAAGTACGGGAAATCGGTGTCTGTGGTTTGCTGCACGACATTGGAAAAACCAAAATTCCAAATGCTATCTTAAACAAACCGGGCAAACTCAATGATGACGAATTTGCCATTATGCGGCAGCACTCGACATACAGTTACAACATGATCAAGGATCATGCGGAATTTTCTCCGGCTGTCTGCCTTGGTGTTTTGCAACACCATGAAAAGATCAATGGAAGCGGATACCCGATGGGTGTGTCTGCGGAGAAAATCTGCCCCTATGCCAAGATTCTGTCCGTAGCGGATATCTATGATGCCCTGGTTACCGAACGCCCCTATAAAAAAGCCTATTCCCAGAGAGATGCCGTGGAAATGATTATGTCCATGACCATGGAACTCGACATAACTGCCATGAAGAGCTTCCTTGAAAGCATGATTCTATATCCGGTAGACAGCATCGTGGAGCTAAGTAACGGTGAACAGGCGCGCGTGGTCAAAAATATTCCGCACTATATTCTCCGTCCTGTGGTTGTCGGGCTTACCAGCGGTAATGTTTACAACCTTGGAGAAGATATCAATTGTGCCAATATCATCATTCTTTAAACAACAGGGAACAGCTTTCGCTGTTCCTTTTTTATTGTGTTACCTCTTCACTTTCAAAAGGCTGTGCCGTCTCCGGCAGAAACGCATCGTAAATATCCACATGATCATAGATACAGCGCCAGCTGCTGGTGGATCCTGCAGTCACACAGATATACTCTTTTCCATCCGGTGTCTGTGCCATACTTGCCGCACAGCTTCCGGACTGATTCACAAAGCCAGTCTTTGCCCCGATAATTTCACTGTGTGTATCCTTATCTTCAATTCTCCGCAAAAACCAGTTGGATATTGTAATCCCATCTGGATGTGGTTTGGATTTTGATGTCGTATAGGTTCGCGTTCCAAGAACTTCCCTGCACAGATCATTGTCCATTGCGGCTTTTAAAATCATTGCCATATCATACGGCGTACTGTAATGGTCATCATTGTATATGCCGACACAGTTGGTAAAATGTGTGGTCTCCGACAATCCCATTTTTTCCAGTTCCTGATTCATCATATCCACAAATGCTTCCTGTGAACCGGCCACATAAGTTGCCAGAGAAACCGCAGAATCTGCCCCTGATGGCAAAATGGTTCCATAAAACAGATCCCTTACCGTTACCTGCTCATCCACTTCGTATCCGGTATTGCTGCAGTCATTACTATAACTGAAATCTGTGGCATCAATACTGATGGTAACCAGCTCGTCCAGCTGCTCTGGCTTAATATTTTCCGCTGCTACCAGCACGGTAAAGATTTTGGTCATAGATGCTGGAATCATACGTTTTAATGCATCTTTTCCAGCCAGAATCGTTCCGGCATCCACATCAATGAGAATTCCCTGCTTGCTGACAACGGACTTCGGAAGCGATTTTGTCTCTGCGGTCTCCGTAGCGGAATAATCAAATACTTCCTCTGTTTCCGTCGGTATTTCCGATGCCTGCTCCTGCTGCGTCGGCTCAATCATCTTTGGATCTTTTTTGTTCTTTCCCTTTTTCCCCGGCACAACTGCCAATACCAGAACAACTGCTAAAATTATAACTGCTGCAACGGCTATGTACCATCTGTTTTTTCGTTTCTGCATTTTCTTATCTCCTGTCCTGCCTGAATTGCTCTTTTGTATCATAGCACTTTTCGGCTATAAATTGCAATCCATCAGATACAAACGAGACGCAAAATCCGGAAAATACCGTACGTTCTCATTATACCCGGTGCCTCCGAATGCCGGGTGCAAATGTACACCTCCATACATCAGGGCATCCCCGTATGCACAGAAATCCTCCGTTTCCCCATCCATCTTTACAAATTTTGCCAGCAGATGATGTGTCACAGAATCCGGGCGGATATGTACCGGAGCAACCGTGTTGACCAGATCCCCAAACTCCAGAATACTGTACGTTAACGCGCGGTTAGTAAAATGGTACCGTTTCTCTTTTGCAAGTCCTTTGGGATAATACGCATGAAACTGTGTATTCGGTTCCGCAAGTTTCTGCATCAGCATGCCGACTGCCTGTGTCTGATCTTCTGAAACACAGGTCCATTCTGTGAGATTTCCGTCAGCAAATGTCCGCCCACGATAAAATGTGCCCTGCTGCAATACACTACGCCACTTCCTGTACAGTGCAATCTGAGCCCTGATCTCCTCAAGTTCCTCTCTGGTACAGTCACAGAAATTACATTCATACCCCAGCACTGCGAATGCGGCAACTGCAAAGCGGGTCGTAAGCGGTGTCCGGCGCAGCGTCTGATGGTTCGGACACGCAGATACATGTGCACTCACCGTCGAGAGCGGATACCCGTAACTGTAATTTGTCTGTATGTCCGCCCTGCAACAGGCATCTGTGTCATCGCTTCCCCAGATCTGCGGAAAATAGCACAAAATGCCGGGATCAAAACGGTTTCCGCCTGCTGCACACCCTTCAAATAAAATTTCCGGAAAACGACGGGTCAGTTCCTCCATGCACCGGTACAGTCCCAGCACATAACGATGTGCCACCTCTCCCTGCTGTGCGGCCGGCAGGCTCTGTGAATAATAATCGGAAAACGTCCGGTTCATATCCCACTTCACATAAGAAACCGGTGCCGAAGAAAAGACCTTTGTCATACTGGCAATGATATACTCCTGCACTTCTCTCCTGCCAAGATCCAGAATTCTCTGGTTTCGTCCTTCTGCATGTGGTTTTCCGGGAATTTCAATGGTCCAGTCCGGATGCTTCCGGTAAAGGTCACTGTCCACACTGACCATCTCCGGCTCTACCCAGATCCCAAAAGAAAGCCCCAGATCTGTAATTTTTTGGGCAAGGCGCGATAAGCCGCCGGGCAGTTTTTTTGTATTCGGCACCCAGTCTCCCAATGAAGAAGTGTCATCGTTTCGTCTGCCAAACCAGCCGTCATCCACCACAAACAATTCGATTCCGGCATCTTTTCCCGCCTTTGCCAGCTTTAAGAGCCTGCTCTCACTGATATCAAAATAGCAGGCCTCCCAGCTGTTTAAAAGTACCGGGCGCGGCCTGTTTTTCCAATATCCGCGCACGATATGCTCCCGGATAAACGCATGCATCCGCCGGCTCATGCCTCCCCATCCATCCGGTGCATAGGTCATAAAGGCCTCCGGTGCCTGAAACTGTGCTCCCGGCTCCAGTTTCCACGAAAATTCCCGTGGATTGATCCCCGTAAGAAGCCGGAGTTTTCCAAAACTGCTGACCTCCGCAATCTCACAGTGATTTCCACTGTAGATCAGATGAAATCCGTAACAGTCTCCCTGATCTTCTCCCGTTTTCGGACGGCTCAGCATCACAAACGAATTTGCCCGGCTCGACGTGGTTCCGGTAAAAGAATCATTGACAATTCTGCCACCGGTCAGCGTCTGGTCACAGCGGTGCATCTCTCGCGCCCATGCGCCGCGAAATGTCGTAAAAATATAATCACTGTCATCAAAATCCAGCTGCAGACTCATCAGACGGGTAAGCTGTACATCCTGACTGCTGGCATTGACGATCTTCGCACTCCGTCCGATCACATCTGCCGCCTCGTAGACATAGTAGTAGAGCAACAGCTTCAGATCATACTGCCGGTCCACCATTGTCACACACAGCTGCTGCACTTCTCCCACACTTCCATAGGAACCCGGAAGTCCGTCCAGCGCATCTTTTTCCCCGGTAATAACGGCATCTTCATAGCGGAAATCCAGAGTCTTTGCCCCATCATAAAGAATAGCCTCAACAAACGGCTCACGGATATCGCCCTTTCCGTACGAAGACATTTCCAGCCGCACATCCTCCAGCGAAAAACCGGCATGCTCTTTTTCACAGATATTCACATTTCCCGGTGCAAACACATGCTTTTCCACAAGAATTTCAAGATCATCCGGATGCTCGATGTGAATAGTTCTCCCGTAATACAGATGCTCCGGATGTCCCCCCGGCAGAATGGAAAATGCATATGTTGTATGTGCCGTATCCAGTACGAATGCCTGTCCAATTTTACGAATCATAGCTGTCATCCTTTCTTTTAGCAGTTCTCCTGATTTTTAATTGCTGCATTAATCTCCTGCAGCTTTTTCTCTGTCAAAATATATTTTTTCCGAAATACCAATACCGCGATGAAAAGACCGATCATCGGAATTCCCGCCATCGTCAGCCGCAGTCCCAGCACCGAAGAATCCGCTGCACGCGCAACAACCGCCGCACTTGTATCCTGCTTGAGGTTACAGAGAGACAGACAGATCGCTGCGATCAGCACGGCAACTCCCGAAGCCAGTTTCACAACAAACGTCTGCATGGAAAAAATCACACTTTCATCACGGCGGTGATTTTTCATTTCCCCATAATCTACCGTATTTGCCAGAAATACTGTGGTAAGCACGGTCAGCATGCCAAATGCCGCAAAGATCAAAAATCCCGGCACCACCAGGGCTCCAAGCGCAGTATGACCGCCAATCATCAGCACAAGCAGAATCGCATACCCTGCGATTGCCATTCCAAAACTCAGGTAGAACACACGGATACTGCTCATAAACTTCCGCAGCAGCGGAAACAATACCATCATGGACAAAATCTGTACCGCTCCGCCAAATGTACTAAAAAGTGTATAGCTGTTATACCAGCTCTCCCCACTCACATCATACTTGAAAAAATACAACAGCAGATTGGACGTAATATACAAAGAGCAGTTAATCAGTACAATGGTGATGACAACCGTCATTGCCTGATCGTTGTGAATCAGCGCCGAAAACATCTGCCGTACGGTCGGCGTTTCCATATGAACCGTGGATTTTTCTCGGATCGTCAGACAGGTGATCGTAATAAACAGCACAAACAATACCGCAACAATAAGTGCAAACCAGCGGAAACCCGTGCGCTCATTTCCCTGTCCCAGCATATACACACATTTCATCGTAATAATCGTAACGAGAGCGGAACCGACACCCGAACAGGAACGCGCCATAGTTGTTAAATTTTCGCGCTCTTTTCCGCCTTCTGTAAATGCCGGAATCATCGACCAGAAAGGAATGTCCATCATGGTATAGGTGACTCCCCACACAATATAGGTAATGGCTGCATATGCCACAATCCCACTTCCATTCCATGCCGGCGGTGCGGCAAACATCAGATACAGCACGATCGCATTGCACAGGGTTCCAACCAGAAGCCATGGACGGAATTTTCCCCAGCGTGTTCTGGTTTTTGCAACAATCACTCCCATAATCGGATCGTTAAATGCATCAAACACCCGCGCTGCCATGAGAATAATTCCCATTGCCATCGCACTTACTCCGAGAACATCCTGGTAATAATACAGAATATAGCTCGCCGAAAGCATATATACCATATCTTTTCCGACCGCCCCCAGGCCGAATGCCGTTTTTTCTTTTGCTGATAATTTCATTGTATTTCCCCCTTACTCTTCCCGTGCCACCTGAAAATGTTCACAGATTTTCCCCGTCTGCGCATTTTCAATTGTCAAAATTCCTTCTCCGGCCTGTCCGGTCGTCTTTACATAAGTACCGCCCATACCTCCCTGTAAACATATGGTCTTTGGACCGATCAGTTCCAGAACACCTTTCACTTCAAACTGCACCGGTTCATTGAAAAATCCCAGCACATTTCCATTTTCATCCAGTGCCCGGATACGAACCGCCGCCATATCATAGGTTCTGCCTTCGGTCAGGTTATGTGCACTTACCTTCACCTCCAGATGTGCCTGCTGCATCGGCTCCTTGATCACGGTCTTTACCACTTTTCCGTCCCTGACAGCCTCAAACTTATAGACCGTGGAAGTCGTCCCCCAGTCCCCGACATAACGTGTGTAAAGCGCAACCGCATCCTTTGGTTTCATGTGATAGCAGACCATCAGCCGCAAAGCCAGAAGGTAGAACTTTGCCGGAAGATTGTTCAGCCCGTAATATGCCGTCATGTTAAGCAGCTGCCCCATCAGTCTGGCCTGTTTCGGTTTCATTGGCTCATTTTCGACAATCGCATTTCCGATAAAGTCATTCACAGGAATCGGTCCATGCGCCAGTGCACGATATGGGGAGTCCTCCCGATGATACTCTTTGATTAATTTAGAGTTTTTGTACATCCGCACGGCATCCGCATTTGTAATCATCCAGTTTCCGCTGCGGTTTCCGCCCGGATGCTCTCCGATATCCATCGAAGAACTCAGTTCTAAAACCGGTGTATCTTCCTGCTGACTGCTATATACTGCCGCCGCAAGTTTCGGGTTGCGGAACATATCCATCACGCCATGGTAACAGATCCGGTCACCACTGCCAAAATCCTTGTGCGTATTATAGTCAAACATACACCAGCCAAAACTTCCTGCAATATCCGGCTCCTGTGCCACCGCATTTAATACATTTGCATGACGGATTGCATGCTCCGTCCGGTGTTCCTCATCGTCAAACGGCTTGGTCGGAAACATATGCCCGTTATACTCACTGATCAGATACGGTTTTTTCATATCCGGTGTAACTTTTCGTTTCGGATTACACCCCGGATGTCTGCCATCGTGAAGAAAATCGTTGTACGTATAAACATCCTCCAGAAGATGGCTTTTCTTTAGCATCCGCACTCCGCCGGTTGCCCGCGTATCGTCCAGTTCATGTGCCACCCGGTTTGTTTCCCTGTAAAAAACATCGTCATCCTGCGACTCATTAATCCGCACACCCCAGAGAATAATGGAAGGATGATTGCGGTACTGCACGATCATTTCCTTTAAATTCTGCACCGCCTGCCGCTTCCATTCTTCATCCCCGATGTGCTGCCACCCCGGAAACTCGGTAAACACAAGCAGGCCAATTTCATCACAACGACGGATAAAATCCTGCGACTGCGGATAATGGGAAGTGCGCACAGCATTCACGCCAAGTTCTTTTTTGAGAATATCGGCATCGAAAATCTGCATGGATGCCGGTGCTGCATATCCCACATACGGATAACTCTGATGACGGTTTAACCCACGAAGCCGCAGTTTCTTTCCGTTCAGATAAAAACCATCTTTTCGGAATCCGGCCTCCCGAAACCCTGTGATATCCACACGCGCATCTATCATTTCCCCATTTTTCCACAAACTCGTACGGATTTCATACAAATATGGATTTTCCGGTTCCCACAAACGGATCTCCTGCACCGGAAAAACGGTTTGCACATTTGTCTGTTTTACCGGCTTTTTTCCCAGGGGACTATATGCACCCTCGCCTTTTTTGCGGATTTCCTGCTGCAACGTTATCCCATCCGAAATATTCTGTACCGTAATCTCTGTAGTCACCTGCAGAGGATGTATCTGTGGCTTGATAAATACATCTGCGAGATGTGTCTTATTTCTCACCTGCACATAAACCTCACGATACATCCCGCCAAAAGTCATGTAATCTATGGCATATCCGAACGGCGGAATATTCAAATTTTCCCGGCTGTCGACACGCACCGCAAGTACATTGTCCTCCCCATATTTCAGGTATTTTGCAATTTCCACAAAAAATGCCGTATAACCGCAATGGTGCGCTTTCACTTCTGTCCCATTGACATAAACAACCGCATCATGCGCCACTCCCTCAAAGGTCAGTTCCACACTTTTCCCCTGCCACGCTTCCGGCGCCATAAAATGTCTGCGATATCCACACAGCATCTGATACGCATGCTCATCAAAGTAATGATACGGAAGCTCTTTGCAGGTATGCGGCAGCCGCACATCCTCCATCTCATTTTCCGGATATACTGCCTCTTTCATGGCTTCTTCCCATGTTTCGGCAAATTTCCAGTCATTGTTCCAATACAACCTCTCCATGCTTCTTTATGCTCCCCTTTCGTTTTACCTCTCCGAAGCAATTCCATACATCAGAATCCCGACAACCTCCTGCAATGCCTGCGCATAAGTAATTTCATTCTGCAGCAGGATATCGCGCTGGAAAAACTGCTCTAACGATGCTTCCAGCATCATCTTTAAAATCGGAATCCGGACCGGGCGGATCACACCTTCCTGCATGCCCTGTTCCAACAGGGCAATGGTCGTTTCCCAGCCTGTTTCGAGCCGTACTTCCACCTGATGATAAATCTCCGGATATTTTTCTTTTAACTGATATAACTGTCGAAAATCCACATCCTGATAACATTCCGGCATCACACCAAGGATTGTGTGAATCTTTTGCAGGGTGTCCATCTCCGGATTCTCTACGATCTTCTGCTCACTGTCCTTGATCCGGTCAAACAAATAGTCCACCGTTTCCAGAAACAAAGCCTCCTTATCACGAAACACTTGATAAATCGTTTTTTTACTGATCCCTAAAATCTTTGCAATATCATCCATCGTAAATTTCAAACCCTTTTGATTGAATGCCTGCAACGTTCCCTGCATAATGTTCTCTTTCAGTTCTTTATTCATTCTTTTCATCCTTTCTGCCGGAAGGAAACTATTTTCTTCATTTCAGTTTCCATTATAGTAGCATGTTCTCTCTCTTCCTTCAAGAAACTAAATGCCCAAAAATCGTTTCCGATTTTTGGGCACATTTTTTACGCTGCGTTTTATCCCCGCATCAATTCCCTGCGCACCGTTTTTCTCACAAAATAAAAACAGATGACCTGCATCACAATCGTGATGATCCAGGATGCCGGATAAGAAATAAACAGGAAGTACAACGATCTGTGATGTGGGAAAAATCCAAAAATCCAGAGAATTCTCGTTCCGACCGTACCGATCACCGACAGGATCATCGGCACTGCCGAATGTCCCATCCCCCGCAGTGCTCCGGGAAACAAATCCATAATGCCACACAGAAAATACGGCACTGTTGTAATGGCAAGAATCTCCATGCCGCTCTCGATCACATCCTTTTCTCTCGTATATATACTAAGTACCTGCGGTCCGAAAAACCATGCGCCACATCCCAGCAGCAGGGAAACACTGACCGTAAGAATCAGACAGTCGATCAGCACACGATCCATACGTTTATATTTTCCCACACCATAATTCTGACTCGTAAAACTCATACATGCCTGTGTAATGGAATTTACCGACATATACAAAAATCCCAAAATATTATTTGCCGCTGTATACCCCGCCATCGCCGTATCTCCGAAGGAATTCACGGAAGACTGCAGCAGCGCGTTTGAAAAGTTAATAACCGTACTTTGAATCCCGGCAGGAATTCCCACCTGAAAAATCTGCAGCAGATAAACCTTTTTTATTTTCAGCTTCGAAAAGCGCAGCTGATAGCAGCTGTCGGTGCGGTACAGGCATAACAAAACCAGAATGCAGGAGATCATCTGTGCCGTAATCGTCGCAGTAGCTACGCCTGCCACACCCAGATGAAAACCGATCACAAGAATCAGATCCAGCAGCGCATTGGCACATCCGGAAATCACCAGAAACAACAACGGCCGCTTGGTATCTCCCACCGCACGCAGAATCGCTGCCCCATAATTATAGAGCATAAAAAACGGCATTCCCAGAAAATAAATCCGCATGTAAAGGGTTGACTGTGCAATGACATTGTCCGGCGTTCCCATAAGAAGCAGCGCACCTTTTGCACTGATTACCCCGATTCCTGCCATGAGAATTCCGCTGATCAGTGCCAGCAGAATGGCGGTATGTACCGTGTCTGACATTTCTTTTTCCCTGCCGGACGCAAAAAAACGTGCCGCAAGCACGTTAGCCCCCAGCGAAATTCCGATAAACAGATTGGTGAACACGTTGATGAGTGCCGTGGTCGATCCCACTGCCGCCAGTGCCTGTTTTCCCGTAAAATGCCCCACAACAATGATATCAACCGCATTGAACATCAGCTGTAAAATTCCAGACAGCATGAGTGGGAGTGCAAACGAGATCAGTTTATCCATGATCGAACCATTGCACATATCTATTTCATATTTGTTTGTTTTCAAATTTTCTCTACCCCCTTTTCGGTTCTGTTATCCCTCTGAGCCATAAAATACGCCGCTACTGGCGGCGTATTTGTTTGTCCTTATACATTCTCTGATCTGCGATCTCGATCAGTTCCATTATATTTTCATATTTTCCCACGGCATATCCCACGGAGGCAGATACCGGAATCTCACTGTTTTTCTGAATCGGCTTCATCACCTGCCTCCACTTTTCAATGACATCTTCTGCAATCTCCTGTGTCCCATCCGGAATAATCATAAGAAATTCATCCCCACCGTAACGGTAAGCATTGGTTTCCTCACTCGTCACTGCTGCCCGAATGGATCCCGCAATTTTGGCAATCAGCTGGTCTCCGTACAAATGGCCAAACGTATCGTTTACATATTTCAACTGGTTGACATCCCAATAAATAACCGCAACCGGGCGTTCTTTTGGCTCCATATGTTCCACTGTTTCAAGCAGTTTATTTTTGCTGTAAAGTCCCGTCATATCATCCATGGAAGCCGCCTGTACCATACGCATTGCATTTTCCATGGACTTGCGCACAATACTGTTTACACTGTTACTTACATAATAAAATGCAACCGCCATCAGCGATCGCGGCATCACATAATAAAGTGCCAGCGTAACCATAGGATTTTCGTTTACTTTGTTGAGCAAAAACACACCATCCTTCTGCAGATGATCCAGTGATGTCGCCGTCAGCAGTGCCATGTTTGCATCACATACCCCAAAATAATAGCCCACATAAGTACTGATCGTAATCACAACCACTGTAAATATAAAGGCATAAACCGACAGTCTCTTTGAAGTATACATACTTGCAATGATAATCGGGATCATCATAATAATGATCATATGGTAGGTAAGGGATGCACTCGCGACCATGACGATCAGCCCGATGGCCGTAACGCTGAGATACTTGGTAAATGGGTGTTCAAGCCCCATCTTCACAAGCAGCAATCCATAAATCAGTGCCAGCACACATGCCGCCACATAGCCTCTGGTAAAAATCGCCTGATCCACGATAAAAATATGCAGGCAGTTCAGAATCATCACAAACGAATAGAATAAAATGCAGATTCCCACCACACGGAACGAAAAAATATTCTGTGTCACATCCTCCTGCTCGTAAAAAGCATCTTTATTTATAATTTTAGATAACAGTGCCTTGCAGGTGCTCATCCATATATCCTCCAGCTTTGTCTGCCTTTAGTATAACATATTCCTGCATGAGTTTCACTACTTTGATGAACTTATAAATTCATCAGGAAAATTTTCCATAACTTTTTGTCAGTGTTCTGCCATTTTTTCTATCGTGCCATGCATAACGGAATCAGTCCCTGCAAATGAAACTTCGTCTATGATTTTACATACCACATCAATAACCTTTGTAAGACTTACTTCTTCATCACGACGTAATTTTGTCATCGTGTTAGGAGCAATTTCTGCCTTTTTACGCAAATCAGATTTGCTCATTTTTTTATCCACTAATAATTTCCATAATTTGTTATATGACACAGCCATAGTATTTACCTATTCACATAAATCTTTTTCTGCTTCATATCTACCTTTGCAACAGCACCATACTGTAACGCACATCGTGGCATAGCATGTCCGAAATTCACATTATAAACAATCGGAAGTTTCTCATTGTCTATCACTCTAATAAGAATATCTTTATATTCCTGATAATAAGCTTCATCCTGTGGTTTTCCAACTAATACACCATTTACCACGTCAAATACTCCCTTTTCTTTCAGTAATAACACTTCTCTTTCAAACAATTCAGGAGTCGGTTTTTCTTCGCAGGTTTCTATAAATAGAATTTTCCCAATCCACTCTTCCTTATTTGGAAACAGATCATATCTTTCACAAACTTCCTTTTCATCTTCATATCTGCTATTGGTCAATACATCATAAAGGCTTTCCAAACATCCACCTAATAATCCTCCTTGGAAAATTTCACTTCCCTGGAGAAGTTCAAACCCACGTTCTTCCTTATGAGTTTTTCTTTCTGTTCCTATTGCGGCTCTTGAAAAATCTTCTCTTTCTTCATACCAAGTATCACTGGATATAATTTCATCAGATTCATTACCTTCCAAATAACTCTCAAATGCCCTTTTGGTATATGGTAACATCTCATCTGCAATTTCTCCCAAATCACAAATAAAGTTTGGTCCATAATAAGTAGACAATCCCAGTTTATAAAACATCAAATGATTGATCGTAGTATCTGAGAATCCTGTAAATAATTTTGGATGCTCCTCTACCGTCTTTATAAACTTTTCATCTTCCATTAGATAAGGCAAAAGTCTGTATGTATCATCACCACCAATTGCACAAATAATCCCTGCAATAGAATTATCCCGAAATGCATCTTTTAGGTCTTTCGCCCTTGCTTGCGGGTGAGTTTGCAAATATTCAATACCCTTCAAAGCATTTGGCATAAATACCGGCTCCAAACCATATTCTTTTAATCTCTTTACGCCAATCTCAATATTATGACTGCAGAATTCTTCACCAAGCATTCCACTTGACAAGCTTACAATCGCTACTTTGTCACCTTTTCTCAATTTTCTTGCATATTGCATAACTACAATTCTTCCTTAGATAAAACAATATTAATTTTTATCCGCACGCTACTTTCCCTTAAATTCCTTCTCTATATAACAATGTTCCTGTTTGGCAATCAACTTAAAACTGTAAATTGGACATTCAGATTTCATTTCGTTACAGCTGCTTTCAAAGTCCAGTTCGATAATATATGGCACCACAGAATCTTTCTTACCTTCTTCCGTCAAAGGTCTTGTCCTATCTTCTTCCCAATCGTGTTCCGGCTGTGCGTGACGCACGAAATAAACTCTTGTCATTTGATCAGCTC
>ERZ1035014.634-NODE-634-length-14872-cov-4.593710_pt1 | contig 14872 bp, 12 predicted proteins | sample MGYA00520620_ERZ1035014 | MGnify/ENA primary metagenome ERZ1035014 (study PRJEB33766, sample SAMN09781744) | gut metagenome | biome: gut microbiome | host: Homo sapiens | place: Madagascar | study: EMG produced TPA metagenomics assembly of the PRJNA485056 data set...
GCCAAGGGCCGCCTGAAGGTTCTGAGCGAAATGACCGACGGCGGCAGCGCGGTCTCCGGCAGCTGCGGCATCGGCCATACCCGCTGGGCTACTCACGGCGAACCATCCGTCATCAACGCCCACCCGCACTATTCCCGTGACCAGAAAATCGCTGTCGTACACAACGGCATCATTGAAAACTACCAGGAAATTAAAGAGCGCCTGCTGAATAAAGGCTTCACCTTCGTCTCCCAGACCGACACCGAGGTTGTGGCTCAGCTGCTGGACTACTATTACACCGGCGAGTCCGCCGGCAACGCGCTGGATGCCATCACCCGCATGATGGTCCATGTGCGCGGCTCCTACGCGCTGGGCGTGCTGTTTGCCGATGAACCCGGCGTCATCTACGCCGTGCGCAAGGACAGCCCCCTCATCGTCGGCAAGTGCGGGGACGGTGCCATCATCGCCTCCGATGTGCCCGCGCTGCTCAAGTACACCCGCACGGTCTACTACATTGACAATCTGGAAATCGCCCGCCTGACACCGGATTCCATCGACTTCTTCAATATCGACAAGGAACCCATCATCCGCGAGTCCACTACCATCGAATGGGATGCCGAAGCAGCCGAAAAGGGTGGCTACGAGCATTTCATGATGAAGGAAATCTACGAGCAGCCCGCCGCTGTACGCGACACGATTTCGCCTCGCCTGAAGGACGGCCAGATTGATTTGTCCGAGCTGGCACTGGACGAGGCTGCCATCCAGAATGTACGCCGCCTCTACATCATCGGCTGCGGCTCGGCTTACCATGTCGGCATGGCCGCGCGCTATGTGTTTGAGAGCCTGGCCCGCATCCCGGTCGAGGTTGACGTCGCCAGCGAGTTCCGCTACCGTAACCCGGTGCTGGAGTCGGATTCCCTCGCCATGGTCATCAGCCAGAGCGGCGAGACCGCCGACACGCTGGCCGCCCTGCGCCTGTGCAAGGAGCGCGGCGTGCGCACCATCGGCATCGTCAACGTTGTCGGTTCCAGCATCGCCCGCGAGGCTGACGCCACCATGTACACCTGGGCCGGGCCGGAAATTTCCGTTGCCACCACCAAGGCGTATAGCACCCAGCTGGCGGCCTGTTATCTGCTGGCTACCGAATTTGCCCGCGTGCGCGGCACTCTGGCTGACGGCCAGTATGAGCACCTTGTCACCGAGCTGGAAGCCCTGCCCGATAAAATCGAGAAAACGCTTGCCGATAAGGAGCGTATCCAGTGGTTTGCCAGCAAGTACGCCAACGCCAAGGACGCCTTCTTCATCGGCCGCGGGCTGGACTATGCTGTTGCGCTGGAAGGCAGCCTGAAATTTAAGGAAATCAGCTATATTCACTCCGAGGCATTTGCTGCGGGTGAGATGAAGCACGGCCCGATTTCCTTGGTCGAGAACGGCACGCTGGTCGTCGGCATCCTGACCCAGCCGGATCTGTTCGAAAAGTGCGTCTCCAACATGGTCGAGGTCAAGAGCCGCGGAGCGTTCCTGATGGGCCTGACCACCTACGGCAATTACAGCATTGAGGACACGGCGGGCTTTACCGTCTACGTGCCCAAGACTGACCCCCACTTTGCCACCAGCCTGTCGGTCATTCCGCTGCAGCTGCTGGCCTACTATGTCAGCTGCGCCAAGGGCCTGGACGTGGATAAACCCCGCAACCTGGCCAAGAGCGTGACGGTCGAATAAGCAAATTCGTCTGTTTTACCAAAATTTTCTGCTCAATTTTATACAACATTAGCCCCATTTGCCCGCCGAAAAGTAGGACAAATGGGGTTCTTTTGTGCTATAATAAATAAGTATAGCGATTTTATCGGGCCCCTCAGACAGGGAACACCCAGAATATAGAGTTTATGGTAGAGGAAAAACAGATGCAACAAGATGTAAACAAACAAATCATAAAGGGTCTGCCGCGCCGCATTGCCTTGATGCTGCTGGACTGCTGCTTGATCGTTGTCTGCTACTGGCTGGCGGTCATGCTGCGCTTCGACAGCGGCGACGCCTACCGCCGCGTGGAAATTCTGCGCGCCATGGCCCCCATGCTTTTGTACGTGCTGCCCATCTACATGATTGTGTTCTGGTTTGGCGGCCTGTATGAGATCATGTGGGAGTACGCCGGTATGCGCGACCTAGCCCGCCTGACCTGCCTATCCGGGTTGGCAACAGGGCTGATCATGCTGTTTGATTTGATTTACCATAACCGCCCCATTTCCGGCGCGGTGCTGATTTTCGGTGCAGTGTTCAACACGGCGGCCATCGCGGGCGTTCGCTTTCTCTGGCGGTTGATACGCACCGTGCAGACGGCCAAAGCTACCAAGCCAGAGGACAACACGCCACTGCTCATCGTCGGTGCAGGCAACGCCGGTGCCTGGGCTGTCAACCTGTGCAAGAACAAGAACCAGAGCTTCGGCAACCCGGTCTGCATGGTAGACGACGACCTGACAAAAAAAGACCTGCGCGTGCAGGGTGTGCCGGTGCGGGGTACGATTTCCGATATTCCCGAGTTGGTGCGCAAGTACCACATTATGGAAATCGTCATCGCCATCACCACCGTGAAAGGCGACCGTTTGAGCGAAATCATCAACCTGTGCAATTCCACCCACTGCCGCGTGCGGATGATCAGTGACCCCCAGGCCGTGGACGAGAACGGCAACCCGGTGGCCGCAGGTTTCCGCGAACTGAACACGGCAGACTTCCTCTCCCGCGACGAAATTCAGCTGAACAACGCCCAGATTTCCGAGTACCTGCATGACAAAGTCGTGCTGGTCACGGGCGGCGGCGGTTCCATCGGCAGCGAACTTTGTCGCCAGATCATGCGCTACCAGCCCCAGCGGCTGCTGATTTTTGATATCTACGAGAACTGTGCCTATGAGCTGGAAACCGAGCTGAAAAACAAGTACGGTGCCGATGCCCCCATCATCACCCTGATTGGTTCCATCCGTGACAAAGCGCGTCTGGACGAAGTATTTGAAACCTACCATCCGTCGGTCGTGTTCCATGCAGCCGCCCACAAGCATGTGCCGCTTATGGAAATCAGCCCCGCCGAGGCCGTCAAGAACAACGTGTTCGGCACGAAAAACCTGCTGACCTCTGCCGCTGAGCACGGCGTTGAGCGCTTCGTCCAGCTTTCTACCGATAAGGCCGTCAATCCCACCAACGTCATGGGCTGCACCAAACGCCTGTGCGAAATGCTCATCCAGACCTTCTCACGCGGTACAACGATGACCTGTGTGGCCGTCCGCTTCGGCAACGTGCTGGGCAGCCACGGCAGCGTTATCCCACTGTTTGAGGAGCAAATCAAGCGCGGCGGCCCGGTCACCATCACCCACCCGGACATTGTGCGCTACTTTATGACCATCACAGAGGCTGCACAGCTCGTTTTGCAGGCGGGCGGCCTTGCCAAGGGCGGCAGTATCTACGTGCTGGACATGGGCGAACCGGTCAAAATTATGGATCTCGCCAACCGACTGATTCGCTTCTATGGGTATGAGCCGGGCGTGAATATGCAGGTCAAAATCACCGGCCTGCGCCCCGGCGAGAAACTGTACGAGGAACTGCTCATGGACGCCGAGCGGGACAAGATGGGGAAAACGGCCCACAACAAAATCTTTATCGCACCGCCCATGCAGATCGATTTGGAAAAATTCTACACCAATCTGCAGAAGCTCAAGGACTCCGCCAAGCACAACGATGATGAAGTCGTCGACGTACTGCAGGAGATGGTCCCGACCTACCATCCCAACCGCCGCGTGCGCGCAGACCACACCGTTGTAGCCGCCACCGGCAACACGGCGCTTTTCTCCAAGGAGGAAGTCACCCGCAAATTGCAGGAAAGCGAACATAAGGAGGGCTGACCCCATGTACGAGCGTTATATCAAGCGTCTGCTGGACATTATCCTCTCACTGGCCGCCACGATTATTTTGGCTATCCCCATGGGTATTGTGGCGCTCTGGATCAAAATTGACTCGCCGGGCCCGGTGTTTTTCAAGCAGCGCCGCGTCGGCAAGGACAAGACCCACTTCAATATTTTAAAGTTCCGCACGATGCGCGGTGACACGCCCCATGACGTGCCCACCCATCTTTTGAAGAATGCCGACAGCTACATCACCAAGAGCGGCGCTTTCCTGCGCAAGACGAGCCTGGACGAACTTCCCCAAATCTACAACATCCTGGCCGGGCAGATGAGCGTCATCGGCCCGCGGCCGGCGCTGTACAACCAGTATGATTTGATTGAAGCCCGCGACAAGGTCCACGCCAACGATGTGCGCCCCGGCCTGACCGGCCTTGCACAGGTCAACGGCCGCGACGAGCTGCCCATCGATATAAAGGCACGCTACGACGGTGAATACGCCGCCCATGTAACCTTCTGGCAGGATGTGAAAATCTTCTTTCACAGCATCACCTACGTGTTTGAACGGCGTGGCGTTGTCGAGGGCGGCACCGGTGCGATGAACCAGACAAAAGAGGAAAATCCGTCAAAATGACGGACGCTGTACCCGCCGCAAACATAGCGGTGGGTACATTTTTTGTACTGATTTGAAAAATATACAAGAAAATCTTGCGATTTTAGTGAAAATATGTTGCAAAAGCCAACTGAATTGTGTAAAATATACATTATGAAGTTTTGGTTTTCGGGCAGATTACCAAACGGCAATTTTGCCAAACACCCATAGCCCGCACTGCACACCGGTGCAGACTGTCTAAATAACAGCAAAAGGGGAGTCACATATTATGGCAAACAGGGTATTCCAGAATGTGGTCTACCAGATGAAAGACGCAGTGGATCGTGTTGTCGGCGTCATTGATGAGACCGGCACCGTCATTTCCTGCTCTGAACTGGGGCAGATTGGCGAAGTGCGTGAGGGCGTTGCAGCCGTGCGTCAGACTGCCGGGGATGCTTTTGTGCGTGATGGCTATGCCTATCACCAGTTCTCCAACGCAAAGCACAACGACTATGCTGTCTTTGTCGAGGGCACCGACACCACGGCTGAGCAGTTCGCCGCCATGCTGTCCATCAGCCTGCAAAGCATCAAGCAGTATCACGACGAAAAATTCGATAAGACGAACTTCATCAAGAACGTCGTGCTTGACAACATCCTGCCCGGCGATATCTACGCCAAGGCGCGGGAGCTGCACTTTGTCTCCGACGTGCAGCGTGTTGTGCTGCTGATTCGCGTGACCTCCGGCAACGATATTTCCGCCTACGATGTCGTCAGCGGTCTTTTCCCGGACAAACAAAAAGACTTCGTCTTTAACATCAGCGAGACGGACACCGTCCTTGTCAAGGAAATCAAGCCCGACAACAACACCCGCGATATGGAAAAGCTGGCGGCCTCCATCGTCGACACTTTGCAGGGCGACCACTATATCAAGGCGGTCGTTGGCATCGGCACCCCCATCGGCAACATCAAAGACCTGGCTTCCAGCTTCAAGGAAGCACAGATTGCTATGGAAGTCGGCAAGGTGTTCGACACCGAGCGCCAGGTCATCAGCTATGACCATCTGGGCATTGCCCGCCTGATCTATCAGCTGCCCACGACGCTCTGCGAGGCTTTCCTGCGCGAGGTATTCAAGCAGGAGAGCATTGACTCCCTCGATGCCGAGACGCTGTTCACCATCCAGCGCTTCTTTGAAAACAACCTGAATGTCTCCGAGACGAGCCGCGGGCTGTTCGTCCATCGCAACACGCTGGTCTACCGTCTGGAGAAGATTCGCAAGCTGACCGGCCTGGATCTGCGCAACTTTGACGACGCTATCGTTTTCAAGGTAGCCCTGATGGTCAAGAAATATCTGTCCGCCAACCCGGCCAAGTATTGATTTTAATAAAACTTTCACAGATAGAAACAGCGCTGCGCAACGATGCAGCGCTGTTTTTGCTATTTTTGTCATTTCCTGTCACTTGACCGGGCGCGGCAATCATGGTATTCTATTATATGTATGACTGTAACCATAACAGCAAGAGCCGCGCGGCGGCAGGAGAACCCCGAATGATCGAATTTGAACACGTTTATAAAACCTATGAGACGCACAACGACGAGAACGTTGCGCTCGAGGATATCAATATCCATATCGAAGAGGGCGAGTTTGTCTTTATCTTGGACATTCCGGGGCGGGCAAATCCACTTTTTTAAAGCTCATCCAGATGGAAGAAAAGCCCACGAAGGGCAAGGTCTTTATCAACGGCCAGGACCTGACCCGTATTCGTCGGCGCAAGGTGCCCTATCTGCGCCGCCAGATGGGTGTTGTGTTCCAGGACTTCCGCCTGATTCCGACGATGACGGTCTACGAGAACGTTGCTTTTGCCATGCGCGTGACGAATATCTCGACTAAGAAGATTCGGGACCGTGTACCGTTCGCGCTCTCCCTCGTCGGTTTGGAAGATAAGATGGATCGTCTGCCAGATGAACTCTCCGGCGGCGAGCAGCAGCGTGTGGCCGTTGCTCGCGCCCTGGCCCACGGCCCCAAGCTCATCATTGCAGACGAGCCCACGGGCAACATCGACCCGGAAATGTCCATGGACATTATGCAGCTGTTCGAGGCCATCAACAAGGTCAACATCACCGTTGTCGTCGTCACCCACGAGCACGAACTGGTCCACAAGCTGGCCCGCAAATACGGAAACCGCGTCATTACGCTGGCCAACGGCATGGTCGCGTCCGACACGGCCCACCCGGAGGCTGCCCGCCGCTACGCCGCTGCCATGGCCGAGCGCGAAGCCGACGAGTACGATGACTACGACGAGGATTGATTTTTAACAAAGAGGGGACACCATGCGTTTTTCCAGCTTTACCTATCTGGTCGGCCAGGGACTGCACAACCTGCGGGCCAATCGGCTGATGACTTTTGCCTCTATGGGTGTGCTGACCGTCTGCATGCTGCTGATTGGTGCGGCCTACCTACTGGGCGTCAACATTGACGCCATGGTGGCGTACATCGGCGACCAGAACGAGACTGTCGTCTATATGGACGACAACGCCACCGACGAGCAGATTGCCGCTGCAGACGCCGCCATCCGCAGCACACCCCATGTGGTGGGCGTGACCTATATGTCGCCCCAGGACGTGCTTGCCACCTACGGCGACATGCTGGCTGACTACACGAACCTGCAGCAGGTTTTCGAGAATGACAACCCGTTTACTCCGAACTACCGCGTCGCGGTGGACAGCCCCGATGATATCGAGAGCGTCTCGGCCCAACTGCTGCAAATCGATGGCGTTGCCAGTGTCAATGCGCCGCTGGCTATGGCCGATACCTTCACGTCCTTGCAGCGGGTCATCAATTACGCCTGCTACGGCATCGTGGCGGTGCTGGCCATCGTCTCCATCGTCGTCATCAACAACACCATCAAAATCACTGTCTTTAACCGCCGCAAGGAGATCGGTATTATGAAGTTGGTGGGGGCCACCAACGGCTTCATCCGCTTTCCATTCTTTGTCGAGGGCGTGACCTCCGGCCTGATTTCGGCAGGTATCGCCTCCGGCATCGTCTGCGGTGCATACTATGCGCTCTGCCGCTGGTATGCCGAGAATCCGTCCAACCTCTCCCAGATGTTCGGCGGCTCCCTCGTGCCGCTGGAACAGGTGTGGTATTACATTGTAGGCGGCTTTGTCGTGCTGGGCTTTGTGCTCTGCGGCCTTGGCACTGCAACCAGCATCCGCAAGCATCTGAACGTATAACAGGGGATACCGGAAAGTCAAGATACCATGAAACATTTTTCGCACGGAAAAAAGTTTATCTCGCTGCTGCTCAGTGTCGCCGTCGCCATGACCATGACACTGTCCACCGTCATGACGCCGTTGGCCGCAACCACCAGCGTCAGCGACCTTCGTCAGAAATTGCAGGAATTACAGACGAAGCAGGATGAACTCGACAAGCAGCTCAAAAACGCCCAGAGCGACAAGGCCGACGCCGAGGCACAAAAGGCGCAGCTGGAACAGCAGCGTGAACTTATACTGAGCCAGATCAACAACCTGGCCCAACAAATCGGTGACCTGGACAGTGAGATCGTCAATAAGCAGGACGAGATTGACCAGAAGCAGCAGGAGGTTGACCAGAAGCAGGCCGAGTACGACCAGCGCTGGGAGGATTTTAAGGGCCGCATGAAAGCCATGCAGCGCCTCAACGACGGCGGCTCTATCGCGCTGCTTTCCAGCGCCACCAACCTGTACCAGCTGCTGACCTTTGCCAACACGCTGGAGCAGATCGTCGCCAAAGACGAACAAATCTGCCAGCAGCTTGAGGACGAGCACAACGAACTGGAACAACAGAAAGCTGACCTTGAGCAGGCAAAAGCCGACCTTGAGGCCACACAGGCCGATTTGGAATCCCAGCGCACCGCCCTGAACGGCAAGACCAGCGAGTTGGCCCAGAATATCTCCCAGACCGACGCCAGCATTTCGGCAGCAGACGCAGAGATCGAAGCCAACAAAGCTGCGCTGATCGAGGCCAACAAGGCTGTAGATAAGGCCGCTGCCGAGCTGGACGCCGCGCTGAACGCCGCGAACCAGGCCTACGGCAATGCGTCCATCCAGTGCTCGCTGGATTTCGGTCGACCGCTGGCTACCTATAAGTACGTTTCCTGCTATTTCGGCGGCAACGGCCACCGCGGCACCGACTATGCCGCACCGGGCGGCACCGAAATTTACGCCGTTTCCGGCGGCGTTGTCACCGCCGCGGCCTACCATTACAGCTGGGGCTACTATGTCCAGGTCTACCATGGCAAGGACGACAACGGCAACACCTACTCGACGTTGTACGCTCACATGAATAGTGCCCCTGTCGTCAGCGTGGGTCAGAATGTCTCCAAGGGCACGGTGCTCGGCTATGTCGGTTCCACCGGCAACTCCACCGGCAACCACCTGCACTTGGAAATGAAGGTCAACAACGTCCTGGTCAATGTTATGAATTACCTCTCTTAAACGAAAGGGGAGTTTGCTATGAAACCGCAGAAGCATAAGACCTCCGTGCGCATTTTTTGCCTGGTGGTCGCCGTTCTGATGGTACTGAGCCTTTTCTCTACGGTAATTTTCTCGCTTGCCTACGGGGCATAAAACGCAAAAACAGTAAGGAGCCATCAGACCCATGAGCAAAAAAATCAGTCTTGGCGTGGCCGCCACGATTGCCATTATCGCAATGGCCGTCACCTTCTCGCTGACGATGGTCGTATCGATGAAAATGTTCAACACCACCGTTTCCAGTGTCAAAAATAAGGAGCGTCAATACAACAAGCTCTCCGAGATCGACCGCTTCGTCCGTTCGGAAGAGTTCTTCACCATCGATGAGGATACGCTGAACGACCGCCTGGCTGCCGGTTATATGAACGGCATCAACGATAAGTACGCCGTCTACTACACCGCCAAGGAGTACAGCGAAAAGCAGGCCGTCGAAAAAGGCACCCTAACCGGCATCGGCGTGGCCGTCGTCAATGACGCCTCCTCCGGCTACGCCCGCATCATCCGCCTGTATGATAACTCACCTGCGGCCGAGGCCGGGATGCAGGTCGGCGGCTTTATCACCTCCATCAATGATGAGTCCACTCGCAATATCACGTCCAGCGCACGCTTGACCTCCAAACTGCTGGGCGAAGAGGGCACGACCACCGCCGTCACCTACCTGACGCCCGACCGCCAGGAGCAGCAGTTCAACCTCGTACACTCTAACTACAAGACGCCTTCGATTTACGCCGCCCAGATGGTCGCGGATACCTGCGGCTATATCCGCATCGATTCCTTCTCCACCGGCACAGCCAGTGAGTTTAAATCCGCTGTGGACGATTTGCTGCAGCAGGGTGCGACTGCGTTTGTCTTTGACCTGCGTGACAACACCGGCGAGAACTTGAACGCAGCCCTGGTCGCCGCTGATTATTGTGTGCCCTCCGGTGATATTGCCAAAAAGCAGGACAAGGACGGCACCGTGACTACGCTGCGTATGTCCGACGAAGATGAAATTACCGTCCCGATGGTCTGTCTGGTCAACGGCAGCACAGCGGGCAGTGCAGAGCTGTTTGCCAACGCCCTGCGCAAGATGGGCGGCGCGACCATCGTCGGCACCAAGACTGCCGGCAAGGGCGTTGTGATGAGCGATGCCCAGAGCTTTTCCGACGGCTCTGCCGCCTATATCACAGTCGGCCTGCTACTGGACAATGAAGACCAAACTTGGAACGGCGAGGGCCTGAGCCCGGATATTGATGCCTCGCTGTCCGTCGACGAGCAGAATGCCTACTACGATTACACCCTCAACACTGACCCGCAGATCAACAAGGCCGTCAACGCGGCCATGACGCTGACCGGCCAGAACTGAATCTCTTGACCATGGGGAAAGGAAGTCCGCCGTGCCCACACTGACCGATTTGTCTACCATCCGTGACCTGTGCGCACGGTACGATTTTGCCCTGTCCAAGGGCTTTGGCCAGAACTTTATCATCAACCCCGGCATCTGCCCTCGCATCGCCGAGGCCGCCGGTATCGGCCCCGGCTGGGGTGCGCTGGAAGTCGGCCCCGGCATCGGTGTATTGACCGAACAACTCTGCAAGCGTGCGGATAAGGTCGTCTCCATTGAGGTCGACAAACGCCTGCCGCCCCTGCTGGAAGAGACGATGGCTGATTACGACAACTTCAAGCTCGTCTTAAACGATGTGCTGAAGGTCGACTTGAAAGCCCTGCTGGCGGAAGAGTTTGGCGATAAGCCGGTGGCTGTCTGCGCCAACCTGCCGTACTACATCACCAGCCCGATTTTAATGCGCCTGCTGGAAGAAAAGCTGCCCATCCGCAACATTACCGTCATGGTGCAAAAGGAGGCCGCACAGCGCCTGTGTGCTGTCCCTGGCACGCGGGACGCGGGTGCCATCAGCTACGCCGTGGCCTATTACGCTGAGCCGAAACTGCTGTTCAGCGTCCAGCCCGGCAGCTTTTACCCGGCCCCCAAAGTGACCAGCGCCGTCATCCGCCTGGATGTGCGCGAGAAGCCCGCCGTACAAGTACCCAACGGCGACGAGGCCGCCTTCTTCGCCCTCATCCGTGCGGCCTTCTCCCAGCGCCGCAAGACTGCCGCCAACGCCATTGCCAACGGCCTGCACCTGCCCAAAGCCCAGGTCATAGCTGCTTTGCAAACCGCTAATCTCGACGAGCGCGCCCGCCCTGAGCAGCTGACACTGGAAGATTATTGTGCATTGCAGACAGCAATGATGCAGGAATAACGATTAAGCCATTGACAAACAGGGCTTATTTGTGTTAAACTAAATGAGTTCCCGCTAGTATAGCACAATTGGCAGTGCAGCTGATTTGTAATCAGCAGGTTGCAGGTTCGATTCCTGTTACTAGCTCCAAACGATTGTGAAAAATAAAGATGCAATGTACAGTGCAATATAGAACAAACCTTATTGTGACGCTGTTCATGAATAAGGCTCTATGTTGCACACATTCCATAAGAGTTTTTCACGCAATCCAGAGCGCTCCTTGTATAAATATGCAAGGAGCGCTTTTGTTTATAATAGCCCCTATGGTTGAACCATAGGGGCTATTTTTCTACAGCCGAATCAATTTGTTTTCTCGCAGCTTTTGGTTATCGCCCAAGACACATGCGTACTCATAATTAAGCTTCCGGCCAGCAGGGCTTACCAGTGGGGCAACTCCAGACTGGACTATTGGCGTATCGCCAGGAGTCCTGTATTAAAATGTTCCATTACAAACAAAAGACTCGCAGCAGCGGGATACTTTAGCATCCTCAACTACTACGAGTCCTTGTACTTATGCGGTTGAACCGCCGTGTACCGGTCGGTACGCACGGTGGTGTGAGAGGTCAGCTCTTCGGTTAAGAGAGCCTCCTGCTCGATTCATACTTTATTCAATCTTTACAGCAGTTCTACGCCTGCATCTTTGCAGGCCTGCGTGGTCGCGTCATCCCACAGGCTGACCTGGACTTCACCTACATGGGCCTTGCCCAACAACAGCATGCACAGGCGGCTCTGGCCAATGCCGCCGCCCATCGTCAGGGGCAGGGTGCCGTCCAACAGCATCTTGTGGAAGGGCAGCTCCGCACGCTGCGGGCAGCCTGCTTCGGCCAGCTGGCGGCGCAGGGCGTCAGCGTCAACGCGGATGCCCATGCTGGACAATTCCAGCGCACAGCCCAAAGGCTTGTGCCAGAAGAGGATATCGCAGTTCAGCGCCCAATCGTCATAGTCGGGGGCACGGCCGTCGTGGGGCTTGCCGCTCTTGAGCTTGCCGCCGATCTGCATAATGCAGATGGTGCCGTGCTCCTTGGCATAGGCGTTCTCGCGCTGTTTCGGGGTGAAGTCGGGGTATATATCTTCTAACTCCTGGGTCGTGACAAACGTCACTTCGCGGCCAAGGTGGATATTATTTTTCAGTTCAGGGAACTTCCAGCGCAGCTCGTCAGAGGTCGCGCAGACCGCATCCACAATATCCCGTACAGTCTCCTGCAAAAATTCCAGCGTGCGCTGGTCGGCGGTGATAACGCGCTCCCAGTCCCACTGATCCACGTAGATGCTGTGCAGGTTGTCCAGTTCCTCATCACGGCGGACGGCGTTCATGTCGGTCACAATGCCCTGGCCGGGGCGGAAGCCGTACTTGTACAGGGCATAGCGCTTCCACTTTGCCAGGCTGTGGACGATTTCGGCGTGCTCGTTCAGGCTGGGCACATCGAACTCGACCGGGCGCTCCACACCGTTCAGATCGTCGTTCAGGCCGCTGCCCTGCATGACGAACAGGGGAGCCGTGACGCGCTTAAGGTGGAGCGCCATGCATATCTTCTCCTGGAAAATCGTCTTGATCAGGCCGATGGCTTTCTGGGTGTCGTACAGGCCCAGCAGGCTTTGGTAGCCTTCCGGAATGGTAATGCTGCTCATATTACATTCTCCTTTTCTTTTCCAAATAGACCCTATTTCTTACGCTTTGGCAAACTGGCTTTCGTACAGGTTCTTATAGAAACCGCCCTGCGCCAGCAGTTCGTCATGCGTACCGCGCTCAATGATGTTGCCGGCCTTCATCACCAAAATCTGGTCGGCGTTCTTGATGGTGGACAGACGGTGGGCCACGATAAAGCTCGTGCGGCCCTTCATCAGTTCCTCAAAGGCATCCTGCACCAATACCTCGGTGCGGGTATCGATGCTGGACGTTGCCTCGTCCAAAATCAGAATCGGCGGGCGGCGCAGCATCACGCGGGCAATACAAAGCAGCTGGCGCTGGCCCTGGCTGATATTGCCTCCGTCCTCGGCCACCTCGGTATCATAGCCGTTGGGCAGGCGGCAGATAAAGCTGTGGGCACGTGCCTTTTTGGCTGCTGCGATGATTTCTTCCCGCGTGGCATCGGGCTTGCCGTAGGCGATATTCTCGGCAATGGTCCCGGCTTTCAGCCAGGTCTCCTGCAGCACCATGCCTAGGTTGCCGCGCAGGCTGTCCCGCGTCACGGTGTCGATGGGATGGCCATCCACCCGCAGGGTACCGCCGTTGATCTCGTAGAACCGCATCAGCAGGTTGACCAGCGTGGTCTTTCCGCAGCCGGTGGGGCCAACCAGAGCAATACGCTGGCCGGGCTCCACTTTCAGATTCATATCCTCGATCAAGGGCACATCTGGCACATAGCGGAACTTCACATGCTCAAACTCGACCGCACCGGCACCGTGGGGCAGTTCCACCGCATCCGGGGCATCTGGCAGGATGGGCGTTTCATCGATAAAGTCAAACACACGCTGGGCGCAGGCCAAAGCGTTCTGGAACTCAGTCATGACATCCGAAATATCGTTGAACGGCTTGGTGTACTGGTTGGCGTAGTTCAAAAACACTGACAAATCGCCGACCGTGATGCCGCCTGCGATGGCCGCAAACGCGCCCAGCACGCCGACCGCGGCATATACCAGCGCATTCACAAAGCGGGTGCAGGGGTTGGTCATCGATGAGAAGAACACCGCCCGCACGCCGCAGCTTTGCAGGTCCAGGTTGATCTTATCAAAGCGTTCTTCGGCGCGGCTCTCGTAGCCAAAGGCACGTACCAGATGCTCGTTGCCGACCAGCTCATCCACCAGGCTTGTCAGCTCAGCACGGGTCTCGCTCTGCACCTTAAACATCGAGTAGGTGTGGGTCGCAATAAAACGCGCCACAAAAATCGACAGCGGCGTCAGCGCCACGACCACCAGCGCGATGCGCCAGTCGATGAACAGCATCACGCCCAGCGTACCGCAGATGGTCAGGATGCCGGTAAACAGCTGGGTGAAGCCCAGCAGCAGGCCGTCGCTGAACTGCTCCACGTCGGTGGTGATGCGGCTGATGGCATCGCCAGGGCGGTGGGCGTCCATATATTTCAGGGGCAGCTGTTCCAGCTGCTCAAAGGTGCGCACACGCATATCACGCACGACGTGGAAGGTAATACGGTTGTTGACCACGTTCATCAACCACTGCGAGACAGCCGTGCAGGCTACTGTGCCCGCCATGGCAATGGCCAGCTTGCCCACGCCGCCAAAGTCTACCTGTCCGGGGCCGATAATAAGGTCTACCGCCTTGCCGGAGATGACCGGGGCCAGCAGGGTAGTGACCACAGTAACCACGGCCAGCACCAGCGTCAGCACCACCAGCCCGGCATAGGGGCGGATCAGCTCCAGCACGCGGCGGAGCGTGCCCTTATTCACTTTCTGTTTCTGCTTGCTCATAAGGTCTTCTCCACCTCCTCTTTGCTCAGCTGGCTCAGGCAGATTTCTTTGTAGACCTCGCAAGTCTTCAGCAACTGGCTGTGCGTGGCGTCGCCGGTCAGCACGCCGTCATCCAGCACCAGGATGTGGTCGGCGCGCTGCACGCTGGCTGCACGTTGGGAGACGATGAATACCGTCATGCCTTCGGTCTTTTCTTTAAT
>ERZ1035014.639-NODE-639-length-14747-cov-3.492853_pt1 | contig 14747 bp, 19 predicted proteins | sample MGYA00520620_ERZ1035014 | MGnify/ENA primary metagenome ERZ1035014 (study PRJEB33766, sample SAMN09781744) | gut metagenome | biome: gut microbiome | host: Homo sapiens | place: Madagascar | study: EMG produced TPA metagenomics assembly of the PRJNA485056 data set...
TGCTCGATTTGCTAATGTTGGGTCGGCTTTCAGTTCTGTTGTGTATTTATAAATATACCCTTCATGGAAAAAGATGATTTCTAGTTTGATTCCCTCGTAGGAATAGTGCTTATTCTCCAGACTAAACTTGCCTAGAATATCATAACAGCAGTCCAGCAGTTCTAGTGCAGTTGTTTTACCAGAAGCGTTTTTTCCGACAAATGCACCAATGCTATATACATACAACCCCTCAACGATCTCCTGGAGTTCATACTCTTTGTCTTCTGTTGTTTTCTTCGATTTTGCAACCAGGTCAATAACAGTATCATCCTGGCAGTTCTTAAAATGACTAGCCTTGACACGCAGTAGCTTCATCTAAAACACCTCCATGCTTAGTATACCCCATCATCCGATTTTAATCAAGTTTTTTGTTTGAGTTCCAGTAAGTTCTCACTTTATTTCAATGCTACCGCGTTTTCTTCTTCTATTCTTTCTGTTTTTACCAGTGCAGCCAGATCATCAATCTGTATCCACACAGTTCAACTTTCACGCCAAACAGAAAATTCACAAAAAGTCAACACATTCGAAGAGTCTTGGGAATTCTTGAGCATTCTTCAGCGCACTCACTTTACTGGACAGTTCTGAACAGATAGTTTACAATATACTCATTCAAGATGCCATCATTGAATACGTCCGTCGCTCATGAAATCATCCGAAACCATATCTAATGCACACTGTGCTGCGTTGCTCCGGTCTTCTCTACCATGCCGTCTACAATCACACTCCACCCACTCCTCCAGCGTGAGCGGCGTGTAATCCGAATACATACAGAAGCAGTTGATCATCTGGCACGGTATCGGCTGTGCTTCTTCCTGATGAGCACTCTTCCGCATCGTGGCTCTAGTCTCTGCGCAGAACCTGTCCATCAGCTCCTGATCTGCCGATTTATGGATATGTCCGTGCAGCATATAAGTCAACGGTGTTCCATCCGATCCACGCCGGAACTGGCCGTTATAACAGAAAATCGGATAGTTTACAAGATAATCATTCAGGACAGCATATCATACTCATCCAAAATAAAGCTCTGAACCATATTGTACTCCTTGCGCTTCCGAGCTCTGATGCAAATCATCCGTTGTACCGCAATCCAGTCTTCCCTGCTGATGATGGCATCATGGTGGTTTGGAATATAGTACTTCGGCAGTTTCCCGTTGTTTTCTGCCGACCTGCGATTCAAAATATCTTTTGTATAGGTCTTCTGAATCAGCAGATCTCCCATATACTTTTCATTTTCCAGTATACACAGGATTCCTGTTGCACACCAGTTTTTCCCGTTGACTGTCTTGATTCCGCAAGCATTCAGATCTTTAGAAATCCCGTTTGCCGAACGGCCGCGCGAATAGCTTTCATAAATATCGCGTACAATTTTTGCCTGTTCTTCGTTTACTACCCAATTTCGATCCCTGCCCATATCGTAGCCCATCATGCGATTCAGATTGATCTGTGGGATTCCACGCTGAAAACGCCTACGAATTCCCCACCGGATATTCTCAGAAATGGAATAGCTTTCATTCTGTGCCAATGCAGATAAAACTATAAGAAGAAGGTCGTTCCCCGGATCTAATGTATATATTTTTTCCTTCATGAATACAACGCCGACGGGGGGATTCAAGGATCGCAATTCTTGAACACAGTTCAAAGCATCGACTACGTTCCTGGCGAACCGTGAAATCGATTTTGTGATGATGTAGTCGATTTTCCCGGATTTTGCATCTTCCATCATTCGATTAAACTCATCACGATGCCTGCGGCTTGTTCCTGATTTAATATCGGTATAAATTCCAGAGCATTTCCAAGCTGGATTCTTTTGAATTAAATCTCGTATGGATATTTCCTGCACAATAGCTGAGCCTTCCTGACTCTGCTCATTCGTAGACACTCTGCAATAACCTGCCACACGAAGCTTTCTGAATGCATTCAGCTCTTTCAGATCCATCCCTTGCTCCGGATATGCCGGTATCGTTCTAACTGACGACCTCTGTTTTTCAACTTGTCTTCTATCTAGGATTCTTTTCTGCGGGGCAGAGACAACTGTTCTATACATCTGCTTACTCCTTTACATCCTTTTTCAAAGAAACATTTGTTCGGGTGTTATCAAACCAGCGCAGCATATACTGATTCTGCGGGTTAATTGTAATGTCCAGTATAAATGCCCTGAAATATTTTTCTGTAATGCCTTTCAGCAGCGCCTTGAACCCTTTTTTACCTCTAGGAAGTCCCCTTACCCATTGCAACGCCTCTGCCCGGAGTTCATAGTCTTCCTCTAATTCCAGCCAATATTTTTCCAGTTCATCAAGTTTCAATTTTAACGATTCATATTCATCTTTTTTCTGATTTACTTCTCTCCGAAATGCAGTAGCTTCTTGTAATTTTTCGCCAAGACACCTTTTTTCTATCGAGCTGCCGAGCTTTTGAATGTTCGTAATGTGCCGTTCCATTCGTTCCAGCTCAAATATTTCTGTATTTATCTCATCTTCCAGCTTCGCAAGCTGACATTTATATTCACTGCGGGTTCGTTCGACATAATCGTCATTCAGCGTCTTCTCCAAACGATTTATAAGGTCTTGGAATAGCCCATACAGCTTTTTTCTTGTATGTTCTTCTTTCTGTTGCAACTTGCTGGGTTTAACTCTTGGCTTTCGGCGAATCTCTGAATACTGCAGCTCGTACTGTTTATAAATTGCTTCTGAGATGACCAATGCAATTTGCTGCTCTGAAATGCTTTCTGCAGAACACACATGAATCGCTGTATAACTAGTAGAAGTTGGGCAGTCCCAAATTCCCTGCCCCGTTTTTCTGGAAATAACAAAAAACCGTCCGCACTCTCCGCAAATAAGTCTATGGGAAAATGGGCTTTTGGGCTTTGTGGTTCTCCAAGCCCATCCCCTTTTCCTTGCCTCCAAAGCAACATGAGCCTGTTTGTACAGTTTTTTACTGACGATGCCCGGATGATGATCCCGAATATAATACTGCGGCACTTCGCCTTTATTGACTTTGACCTCATGCGTCAGATAATCTGTTGTATAATGCTTCTGTGCAAGGACATCTCCCATATATCGTTCATTTTGTACAATACAAGATATGCGCTCACTGTTCCAACCATCATCCAAATTACTATATAGCTGGCCTTTCTTTGCACCATTCATGCGCCGCTTTTTATGATTGCTGACAGGAGCCGGGATTTTCTGAGCGTTCAAAGATCTGGAAATATCAGAAAATCGGCAGCCTTCGGCCACCTTTTCAAAAATAAACTGTACGATCTTTGCCTCTTCTTCGACTGCTTCGATTTCTCTATATCTATATCCATCCTCTGTATACAGCCAGTTTCCTGTGAACCGATAGCCATAGATTGCAACATTTGGCACATTTCCCTGCTGCCTATGCATGGTTTGTCCCAGCCTGATATTACTGGAAATACTTCTGCTTTCCTCCTGCGCATAGGCACCAAGCATGGACAAAAGAAATTCATTCTTTGGATCTGCCGAATCCAAGTTTTCTTTCTCGAAGAATATGGTCACATGCCATTCACGCAGAAGCAATAATGTTCTGGAAAAGTCAGCTGTATTGCGTGCAAATCTGGAAACCGATTTGCATACAATTCGGTCAATTTTGCCTTCTTTGCAATGCCGGATGAGTCTAGTAAAGCCTATGCGATCTGCCGTTCCCGTTCCGGATATCCCATAGTCCGAGTATACTCCCATATACTCCCAATTTGAATTGCTGGTGATCAATTCACGAAAATAGCGTTCCTGCGCAATATACGAATTCTCCTGATCCTGCATATCCGTTGATACACGAATATAAGCCGCAACCCTGAGGATCTGCTGTTTGTCCTCCTGCTTTATTGCATTGAATATATAATCCACATCAAAATCCGGACGGCCATTATAGTCAAGGGCATTATACGGAATCGGGATGTTCTTTACGCTATATTCTTCTAAATTTGATTGTCGTTTCATTTGAGGCAACCCCTTTTCTTCGGATTGCGCTCAATATAGCATGTCTCTCTCCACTTGAAAACTGTAAATCGATGCTGTCCCAGCTTCTCTTTGAAAAAATCTGCGAATTCATTACCGCATCGGCCAGTTCACTAATAAAGGTTGTCCTTCCTACAACCTCACAAAGCTCTTTGAATGTGCCCCAGTAAGATTGCAGAAGGAGAATTAATGCACACAAAGCACGAATCGTTCGAGTTATGGTGCAATTATCGATTTCGATTTCGATTTCATCTGTTTTCCCTTGTGCAATGCCATACATATAATCATAACTATAGCTTCTATGCGGTACAATAAAGTCTGGTACTTCTCTATGAGATTTATGGCATAACTGACAATCTAGGACACGGAACACATGTACAATTCCATTCGGATGCGCCGATGTTCTGATTTCCCTTTCACATGTGCCGTGAACCGTCATTTTCTTTCCGCAATTCGGGCAGCAAGGCATTACCTTTCCGTATGCGCAAATTTTTCCATTCTTTAATTCGTACTTAAATTCCCGTTGCGCTACCATAGAGAACTCCTTGGAGTGCTATATTATACTACTGTATAGCACAACCAAGTATGGAAGGCCAGTTATCAGCGTTTTTTTCCATCTTAGCATGTTATGGCTTTATTATCAACGAATTCACAGCAAAAAGCCTGTTGTCCATGAGAAAGCGCAACATTATGCTATTGTCTCAGACCGTAGTTTTATTTTCCAAAGACTTCCTCATATGTTACATAATCTGCATTTCCCTTCGCAATTATCTCTGCTTTCGAGCACATCTCCTCTTCTGCTCTACGAATCTCCATGCTATCAAAGACCCTGTCACTCATGAAATCATCCGAAAACATTTCAAGTGCCCTCAGCATCTCTGTACTACATTTTTTCTGATTCCGTCGCTTTTTGTCACATTCAATCCACTCTTCCAGTGTGAGCGGTGTGTAATCCGAATACATACAGAAACAGTTGATCATCTGGCACGGCACTGGCTGCGCTGTTTCCTGATGGGCACTCTTCCGCATCGTAGCTTTGGTCTCTGCGCAGAACCGATCCACCAGCACCTGATCTTCCGTCTTATGGATATGCCCATGCAGCATGTAGGTCAGCGGTGTTCCATCCGCCCCACGCCGAAACTGGCCGTTATAGCAGAATACCGGATAGTGCATCAGAACGATTTTGCGCTTGTTATCATGAATTTCCGCGTAATCCTTGATCCACACAAACCGGGAAGCATCAAAATCCTTGTCTTTCAAGTATCTGTCATCATGGTTTCCACGAATCAAATAGAGTTTTCCTTTTAAGCGATGCAGAATTTGATTTGTCTCCTGTCCACTGCCCAACGATAAATCACCGAGAATTACAACTTCATCGCAGGCATGCACTTTCTTGTTCCACTTTTCTATCATTACCTCATTCATCTGCTCTACAGATTCAAAACCACGATTATCCATTTCCGTGAGCAGATTTCTATGATAAAAGTGGCAGTCCGCTATGTAGTATCTCATGCCCACCTCCAGCTATTACAACAGCCCTTGTTTCGCCATAAGCGAAATTTCCGTTTTACAATTTCGCTTTCATTTCGTTCGAAACAAAATTCTCTAAAAGTCTATTATACGGATAAAGGCGCACCGTCCGGTATGCCGCATCTTCTGGCTTTTACGCAGCGTTCCCCCTGCACTCGTGCGGGTTTAAGGTCTCCGCATCGACCATATGCAGTAGTTCACAGGGCGCCAAGGATCTGCTGGAACACACGATTATTCGTGTCATACTGCGCCCCACAGTACACAGCGAACTCAATAGTTTCAAAGTTCTGCCGATATTCTTGTACTACCGTTTTCATCGTCTGTGCCACAACCGCCGGCGGGTTACGGAATGCGCCGCAACCAAAGGCTCCAAGGAGCACGATCTCGTTTCCTTTTCTCCATGCGATCTCCAGAACTTTACGCATTCTCTTTTCATGCAAGGCTTGCAGGTCTTCCCTACTGATATGTACGGCGGCATCGCCATCCCCGGCGTTCATTTCGTTGCTGGGACGCTCCCGCAAGTTGGGTGCCGCACAGGTCAGGACATTCACCGAATACCACTTTTCTTCCGGCAGCAGCTGCGGATAATCCGTATCTGATTTAAAGACCATCACGCCCGGCGTATAAATGCAGTCATCATTATGCAGCGGGTCACGGGCACGCCGATGGGGTGCATAGAACTGATTCCACATCCGCTGTTCTTTCAGGTTCGGATAGAGCGTGGAGCAGCGGCATATTGCCTCTTCCTGTGCAGACGAGCCCTTGATCACACCGCCGCCCGGATTGGTAGCCGATGCAAAATTCAGAACGCACACTTTCTTTCCTGCATATACGTAAGGTGCTGCAGCCTCCAGAGTGCGCTTGGGGCTTATCACAGTCTGCGCTGGTTTCTGATAAATCCGATGCTCTGGGCCATACCAGTGCCGTCCTGTGCCCGTGAAACACTCTTGCGCAGCACTGGAATTCTTGATTGCAGAGATCAGCCGTTCGTTGCTGGTATACATCCGCTGCGTATCCTCAAAAATCTCAACATTCTCCTGTCGTCCCATTTTCACACCTTCTTACGTTCAGTTTCACCCTTCAGCCACTGCGCTGCAGCCTCTGGCTCTCGCATCACCCACAGGTAAAATTGCCGCACCAAATCTTCTACCTTTATTTTATAGCCTTTGCAGATTTCTTCAAGTACCATCTTATCTTTTTCCGGCATAGAAATCACATAGAGCCATTCATTATGTTCTTCATCGAATGCGCAGCGCACATCATATGCTGCATCAGGATTCTCCGATACAAGATTGACGCACTGTGAACCATCTTTCATGGAAATACGAATTTCCGTAATTGGCTGTCCGTTGACAAGAACCGGTGTTTCTTTCCGGTTACTCAGACCACTCGTTGCCTGAATCAGCTGTTCCAATTTCATTGTTTCCATGCTGTTTTCTCCTGCTGCATTTAATCATCATCGTTCATCCTATTAAGAGGACAGTCTAGACAACAATTTACCCATTCACCATTTTCATCTAAATACGAGTTATCTCCGTATAAACTGCATTCATAGCACAGTTCATCTTCATCATCGATTTCGCCATCTTCATTTTCAGGAAATTTGTCAAAATCGTTGTACATAAATTGAATTTTATCAATTTTCTTAGCAGTGTGGTAATGCCCGCAATACCACCTGTCATAATATAGTTGCTCCTCGATGCTGTCCAACCATTGCTCGGTCGACTTATCCACGGTGCTTTGGTTGATCATCGGCAAAAACACTTCTGTCGGCTCGTATTTTAATGGTGCTGTATGGGTCAGAACCACATCAACTTCCCAGTCCATCCCCTCCAGCTTTTCTTCCACCTGACGTTTAATCTCATCTGACGGCTGTTCATCCGGCCACCATGCAAAACCGCGCAGCAGGCGATAATTCTTGTCCACACTGTACGCACCGCCGACTACTAAAGTGCGCATGCCGTTTAAGTTATACAGCTCTGCGTCTTTGGCAAACAGGATATGCGGATAGTCGTCTTCCATGTAAACCTTGCCGCCGTTCCAGTCTACTTCATGGTATCACGGGCAGCCGCCCGGCGTTCTGCCATCAGCTCTTCGATCTTGTCAAAAGACACGACAACATCACCGGGTTCGGTCATCGTTGCCCCAGCCTGTTCCTGCTGGGGGACTCCAGCGGTCAAATCCGGGGACGGGGCATCGGTGCCGGGAATATCCGTGACAGGCGCCTCGGGAGCAATCGCCTCGCCTTCGGTGGTGGGAATATTTTTGTTTTCCTCCACTTGCTAACCTCCAATCTTTCTGTAATTTTGCACAAAAATGAGCTTGAAAATTTTGTACTTATTTTTTAGAAAATTTCTGCCTCCTTCCGAGCTTTCCACGCAAAAAGGCCGCCCGTTGTCTTGACCGGGCGGCCTTTTGCGTAATGTGATAGCTCTGTTTTATTTTGTCGGGTCTGAAAACCCTTGTATTTACAGCGTTCCTAATAGGAAGCAATCATATCTTTGCTACGATGAAAAGTGCTGCCGGAGAGTCCGTAGTAAAATCCATTTGGTGATTTCATGACCTGCAGGTGCATACTATATTCCACAGAACCGGATGGTATGATTTCCCATGGATGGTGCCCGTTGAATTCATAGTATAGCCCTTTTTGATTGCGCCATTCGGCAAATGCAGCGGCATCATCCAACGGTACACAGGACAGACCATCATCCCGGCCGTCTGCGAACATATAATACAGTTCTTTCGGCGTTATTCCGTTATACCGCAGGTGTTCCTCCTTGGAGTCCTTGAAAGGAAAATGCACCCGCTGTTCCATCTGAACGGCTTTATAGCACACCGCGCAGGCTTCATAAAGGTCACGGGCAGTTATGTGTTGCATACAGTTTTCTGGTATATAATCCGCCAGAAACTCATCCTTGCAGCGCAAAAATTCTTTAATCTGCCACTCTTTAAATGCGCCGCGGTAATCTGCACGGTCTTCCGGGTAAATATCCCAGTAATCTTTCCAGGAGATCACGCCGTATTTATAGTCATCCGGCAGTTTTTTCTGGATCTCAGCATTATAAGTGCCAGTGCGCAGCTTGTCCAGAACACTACTTGCCATTTGAATCAGCCAGTCGATCAGTTCGATTGCATTGAACGGATTTTCGTCCTCATTGGGATCATTGATGCTCAGGACGGGTTTCCCATTCAGAAACACGCCAAAGAACTCCCCTTTTCGGCAATCCGTGTGGTGTACCGATACAAACCTGTACCAGTATTCTTCTTTCGGATATTGCTCCTGCATGGCTTCCGCAAGTTCTTCTTCGGTAGCATCTTCGTCGTAATACGGTTGAAAATCTTCGATGCTGCCGCGCTCTGCTGTGATCCAGAATTCACGGCGGTTATCCCGACCGACAGGGGCAATCTGGTCGGTCAGGTGGAATAAGTACATCAAAGCGTGCTGGCTCTTTTCATCTAAAGTTCGCGGTGTCCAACTGCATCTACACATGACACCGATCCAGTAGTCCACATCAAATACGTTCATCCGTCAGCCTTCTTTCCATGCAACGTCATATTCTTTCCGTAAAATGTTGCCGCGCATCTTCTGCTGGAATCCAACCATTTTCCTCACCAGATATCTGCCCTATTGTCAGATCATCCATGAGAAGCTGTCGGGATTGCTCTTCGAGGATATCGCCCAGCTCTTGGATTCGATCTGCCAGATAGCAGCATAAATTTCGTAAGAACTGCTCATCTTTGTCTGCCAGCAGTGCGGTGCGTTCTTCTTTTGTCAGATCCGTAAAACACACCGACTGCCCCACGCCGTCCCGCACAATACGGAAATAGCAGCCATCAAGTTCTCGGTTCATGCTCAATCAACTCCTTAGTTTCCGGCAAACCGCATTTTTCTGCGATTCTATCATACAGCTGCGCACTCATAGCTACACAGTCATCTCCAGATTCTGTACGAATAATCACGGGATTTCCGTATTTACGAAAGAAATCTTCGTCTTCAATGTGCTCAACAAATTCTTTCTGCGTCATATTGGGCAAGTACATATATTTATCCATTTTCTCCTCCACCTACGGTGCTTTGCTTTTCTTTGTCCTGTGCCACCCATTGCTGTGCATGCTCAATGTGCCAGTTAGCGGTTGACTCATCTAAATCATATTCTTGCATCAGCCTCTTACGCAGGGCATCAGCCTTTCCACCTGCCAGCAGGAATCCATTTGCGAAATTCATCGCACCAATTTCGTTATAGCCAGACATACAATTTGCCTCTTTTTCTGTATCATCAGCATCAGAAGTCTTACTTCACATTACAAATAGTCCCGAATCGACTTGTTTTCGCTTCTAATTTTTCTCAGTTCTGCTATCAAATCTTCAATGCTTTCATCACTTATTGCACAATCCTTGTATTTAACTTTCAACAGAGTTTCTACATAACCGACCTCAAATGCATGCATCCAGATTGCACACCCAAGTGACTTATCAACCTCTATTCCCGGAGATTCTTCCTTGCATCGATCATAAGATATTCTTTCTGCTTCATCCAGAAGACCCAATAAGAATTTCAAGCTATCTTTCGTTATTTTCACCTTATCCATTCTTGCTCATCCTCACCCATTAAAAGTCTTGCAAGGGGTTCTACTGCCCGCTACGACTACTGTACAGCTTCTTCGTCCTTATCAATTAGCCAACATCAGAAATCTTTGCAGATTAGCCGCACTTCCGCCCGCAAAGGCATAGCCATACGCCAAGCATTGCGCTCCGTATTCCTTATTTGCTGACATTTGTGTGCCGTTATTTTCAAGCGTTCCTGAATTCTCGAAGTATTATTTCAGCTTGTCCTTCCAAATCCATTTGCTGGTCCTGGTCAACATCAAGGAAAGCTCCGATGCAGCCCCCGATATAACCTGCTTGAAATCCCTCTATCCAAATCTGTGCCGTCATAGAGGAATCCACAGATGCTCCAGAGTATAGCTCCGTATGTCTCTTACGCGCCGCTGCTTTTGCATCTCGGATAAGTTCTAGCCATGTCTGTTTGTTTTCTTGCGTCACAACGAGGTTATACCCAGTTTCTGTTTTCTCTACAAGTTCATCCAGTGAATCTTCCATCTTCTTTTCTCCACCTAAAAGCTATATTTGACCAGCGGTCTGTTCAGGATTTCAATTGCTTTCTCTGCATCTTCATCTGTCATCCCGTAAACGCATTTTCCCTTATCATTCAGATGTGTTGTACAGACAAAAGAATCTCCCAGCCAGTTCCATGCCCAGAAGATGTCATCATCCAGAATTACAAACCGTTCCAGATTGCCCTGCTCCAGCAGCCACGCACGAACTTCAAAGGGTCGTGCATAGGCACCGCTGGTTAAATCTGGTGTCACATCCATAACGCTCAAGTGATATTTATCCAGCATGGCAATCAGCAGTGCCACATCTTTGTTCTGATAGTTATATTCAGGATTCACATGGCTCGCATAGGCACTGCGCCATGAAGAGGAGAGCACGAGCTCTGCTCCGGTTTCTTCCACAATGTGCGCCAGACGCTTCACAAAACATTCCTCGATTTTAGGACCGCCGTTGTCTTGATTCAGCACACCGTCAATGTCGAGGAAGATTACCTTTCGCGCACTATCTCGATCCAGCTCAAGAAAATCCGAGTCATTGATACGAATTTTTCTTTTCATAGAAATCCTCCTGCTTCTTATTTCCGATCCAGCCATACAACAGTATAGCCGAAGTCATATACAATAAAGTGGACAGATTGTAACCGTACCTCCTCTGTCCTTGGACGACGTTTTTTAATTTCGGTGCGACCCACAGGCCACGATGACATTAAACAAATTTACATAACGAAATAATAACGGATACCCATAACTGACCCAATCAACACAAACCCGCTCTTAGGGCAAGCGCAAACCCAGTCTTCATAATGTCCAGGTTTTTAGAATTCACCTTGCTACATCCATAGGGGTGCATCCGGTAAATTCCCGGAAAGCATATCATTCTACTACTACTTCAAAACTGACAGTGGCGTTCACCTGATCCAGCGCATTTTGCGCACGAGCCAGTTCATCTGCAACCTTGTTATAATCAGCTTCTGCCTGCTGGATGTCATAGTTGCTATACTCATATTCCACAAGGGTGGAGTTCCTGCTATAGCTGTCCTGCACTCGTTCTCTGGGCAGACGGCTACGCATCCTGTCCAACTTGTTTTTTCTTGCGGTCAACTGCGGAATATAGACGAGCATTTGATCCACTGTCATATCAAAGCCCGGAACTAACTGATTCAGGTTGAATAAATTGATCTCGTGCTTGATGGAACGTATTCTTCTTTCCAGCTCCAAAAGCTGCTCCTGTGTGGTGCCGTAGTCGTACTCCGGGCGCACTTCTTCCTTATTTTCCTGAATCGCTGCTGTGAATGCCATCGTTTTCTTTTCGCGCCGCAGCAGTGCTTCATGCTCTTCATTCAGCTTTTCAGCTGCTTTGCCGCCATTGCGGATGTCATTTGTGCCATAATCTCTGCTCCTTCCCAGTGATTATTCTTCCATGTATTCATCATCCATATCATCTTCCGGAGAAGATTTTCTCCCGTACAGTGTGTGCAGAGAGAGCCGACATTTATTTTTCTTGTTATATTCGAGCATCATTGCCTCGGAATATCCTAATGCACCGGGTCGACGCTCTTTCGCCGTCCGGACAATAGATTTCACGGATGCTTTGCCCACATGGTCTTTGAACACATCTTCTTTTAACGAATCACCGTAAGCAACAATAATACGGGCAATGCCCATCAGGATGCTGCCAGAAAGGGAGTTATTTTCGCCTTCCCATGTAGCAATTGCAAGTCTCAGAGTCGAATCCAAAACGTTCTGTCCATATTTGTCATAGATACGTTCCAATGTAGTGACTGCGCTGATGCCATTTTTCGCTTTAGTTGATGTTATTGCCAAACCATAGGACTGCACAATGGCCTCGATCATCTTCTGTTTGGGGTCATCCGCTTCAATATGTGCTTTAAATGTTTCAAATGCAGAAAGGGCTTTGACGTGCTTTTGTTGGTCAGCAAAAATATGTGCTTCTTCCTTATATTTCAGGTCATCGTAGATCATGCACCACACCGGCGTATCACGAGAGCCGGATTCACTGGCGACAATTTCAATTGTGTGCTGCCCATCAAACACATAATTGACCCCATCGCGGCGGCTCACCTTGACCGGGTTGATTTGGTAAACATCAAATTCTTCCAGAGCTTTACGAATATGATTTTCAGACAGTGGCCGCTGATAGTCCTGATTGGAAACCAGATTGCGGATGGGAATCAACTCAAAGGACACATCAGGAATACACCGTCTTTGAGCTTCTGTCAGCATATCTCCCGTTATCATTTTTCAATCACCTCCAGCGTCTGCATGATCTGTTCTTCCAACCTGCGCAGATTGGCCGCAAGTTGCTTTTTTGTTGATTCCGATACTTGTGCGATATTCGTTTTTGATCTTGAGCGCACAATGGCGTTCATCCATGTAGGAATAGTCAATGTCAGGCCTCGAAACTCCATGTCAGGATCGAATGCAGGCATTTCCTTGATGCCCATTTCCAACGGTAGGATTACACGCTCCGGTTCATTCTTCTGTCCTTGTTCTTCTGTTACTTTTTTACGCGGTGCCCTGCGCCGCATTTTCGTATCTTCTTCCTTCAGAAGTTTTCTCCGAGTACTTACCACTTTGGAAACATCTGATTTTGCTAAATGAGAGATCTTTGCGTAGCTCATAACAGCTTTTCCCTGACAGATCACATCGAACATCAGAGGATCCTTATTTGCAATCTGTTCCATACTGTCTGCAAATGTTCCGTACTTTTCGATGGTTGTTCGATTAATGCCTAACTCTCGCGCCAGCGGAATTGAAACACGTCCGCTTGGTGCTGTTCCCGTATTAGGCTGTATTCCTGTTTCCAGCTCTTGCTTTCTGCGTTCTTTTCGAATCGCCTGTGCTCTTATTTTCTCACAGGCATATCGCTTTCCACCGAGATATTTGTACATCACACCGTCTGGCGTCAAGGTTTCCATTCTCTTTTTGCATACCCAGATGATTGCTTCTTCTCTGGTCGCAAAATCCATCCGTACTGTTTCATACTCTATCTCTTCATAGCTGCAAACCTCATACCGCTTGTGCCCATCTAGAATACAGCCATTCCATACAACAATGGGGTCTTTACAGCCTTCCCTCATCAGGCTTTTTTCCAGTCTGCGTTCCTCCTCCGCCGAAAGTGGAACACTTAATCTCTTGAACTCTGGATCAATTTGAAGAACCTGTTTCATTTACTTTCCTCATTCCATTTCCGGCATCGCCTCGATATCATTCATATCAAATGCAACTGCTTTGCGTTCTTTCAACGGTGTTCCGTACAGCAAGCACGAGTCCTGTGCACCGATCTGCGGCGCCACCGTCCGGATTCCATCCAAAAGCACCTTGCTTTGAACAAAGAATGTGTTATCCTCCGCATCCTGCACACGGATAGCATTTTTCGATTTTGCAGCCGAAACCAGCACCACCATCTTCTTTTTGTCTGGATTGATACCCAACGATACAAATTCCGGATCACCGATGGATTTTAATGTTGCCTTGTGAATATAGATACGATTATATTTGGCATCGATGCGTAATCCCAGCCCACTCTCCTGCTTCATAAAAGATCACCTCTGCTTTCTCAGTTCCTCTGCGGCTGTACTTTTGCGTTCTTCCCATTTACCGTGATGATAGTATAATTATCGAAAGTTTTGACTTCAAGCGACCGCTGGCTCTCGGAGTAGGTCGGGCCGAATTTACCACGCCATTGCTCGGCAAAGATAGACTGCCGACTGCCGACTTTTTTGCCATCCCGGTTAACCACCTTCGGGAAGCACTCACTGGAGGTCAGGTCAAATGCGATCACAGCCTGTCCTTTTGCTTTCACAACTTTACCCAGTACCTTATAGCGATAATCAGGATTCCAGTCCATGAGTTCACAAAGAGTCAAAACAAACAGTTCTCCCGTTCGTGGGGATGGATACCGCTTGCCATTCTTTGTCCTGCCCCAGCGATAGCCGGTGATTTCAATTTCATCGCACGGTTTCAGCAGCAGCTTCTTCTCCGTGCGATTGACGAGAATCTGCACATATTCCACCTCTGGCATAAGACGAACACATGCCGTGTTGACGCTCATCTTGTCCACAT
>ERZ1035014.651-NODE-651-length-14582-cov-9.179115_pt1 | contig 14582 bp, 10 predicted proteins | sample MGYA00520620_ERZ1035014 | MGnify/ENA primary metagenome ERZ1035014 (study PRJEB33766, sample SAMN09781744) | gut metagenome | biome: gut microbiome | host: Homo sapiens | place: Madagascar | study: EMG produced TPA metagenomics assembly of the PRJNA485056 data set...
AAGTATAGACAATATCATGAAATATATTTATTTGCTCTCATGTTTTTGCTTGGGAGCGTACTTGTCATCTTTTGCAACCAACATATTTACCAGATATTCATTTGAAATTATATTCTTAACTCCAGTATTCTTTGTGGCATATACAAGTAGAATAATATTATTGAATTTAGGCCAATATAAATTGAATCGATTAGCTGTCGTTTTTCTTATTATTGTGTTATTGTTCAACTATTATTTGTTTAGATACCATTACCATTATATGTATTTTGGTTTTAATATATATTAAAAAGTTAGATATTGTATTGTAATATGAAACATGATATAACACCAATGAACCGCATTATCATTGCCGACATCAAGAGTCCATGCCTTAACGGACGCTCCACGGGTCATTACTTTACCGTGGCGCAGAATTATTATGAGTTGTTTTGTAGTCATGTAAAGACGCATGTTGCTGGTGGCCCAATATACGACACTCGTTTTACAGCCGGACAGATGTTGCGTCTGCCGTATAATTGCTTGCTTATGTGCGAGCCTTCGTGGAAGAGCAAGTTGAAGTATCTGATGAATGCACGTGCGTTGTTCTGTCAGGCTAAGGGTGACACCATTGTGGTACAGCAGGGTGGCGTGCTCAGTTCATTCATCGCCATTGCACTGTTCTATCACCGCAAGAGTCGGTTGTTCTTGATACAGTATAGCCGTGAAGGTGTTGACAGCTGTGGCAAACGATGGCTCTATCGACTTGTGAAACATAAAATCGATGGCGTTGTTTGCCCCAACGAGATGGTGGGCGAAGCATACGGCAGACCTTTCTGCGTAGTGCCTGATTATATATACCTTGAAGGTAATGACATTTCTGATGTCTCATATAAGGATAAAAAATATGATGTATGCTTTGTGGGACGCATAGAAGAGGAAAAGGGTGTGCTCGAAGTGGCTCACAAGTTAGCTGGAACCAGTCGGAGCATGATTATAGCAGGTAAGGTTCGGGATGAAGATCTTGCTGCGAAGTTGGAGCAAATTGCTTCTTCATGTAAGAATATCGAGCTGCATATTGGATACGTCTCCGATGAAAATTATTATGGATATATTCGCAACAGTCGCTTCTGCATCCTCAACTATCAGGGCGAATATTCGCGACGTAGTAGTGGGGTGGTGCTCGATACAATATTTAATAATGTCCCCGTTATCGGTAAACGCTGTAAGGCTCTCGACTTCATCCACGATTTCGGTTGTGGATACATATATGACGACCTAGACTCTCTTGATCTTGACACAATCATGACAGAGCAAAATTATGAGCGTTATCTCACCAATATTGCTCTCTATAAGCAGAAGCATGTGGAATATGCAGAGAAATTGATGAAGTTTTTAGGTTTATAATTCTATTAGGTAATCTGTTACAATTAGTATGGTAACATCGTATTATAAAAATCTTTGAATGATTTATGAAAAAGTTATTATTAATCATTTACTACGCTTTGCTCCAACGTATTCCTATGCAGCCAATGCCTGGTTATAAACTTGGTTATAAACTTAGATATTGGTGTGTAAAGCATTTGCTTCGACGTTGTGGTACTGATGTAATTGTGAAAGACCATTGTTACTTTGGCAATGGCTTGCGCCTCTCGGTAGGGAATCGAAGTCAGTTGGGTAGCAATGCTAGGCTTAATGGAGATATCACCATAGGTAATGATGTATTAATGGGACCGGATGTTGTGATGATGGCTACAAGTCATGAGTTTGCACGTTTGGATATTCCTATTAATCTTCAGGGAGCTAAAGAGGAAAATCCTATAGTAATAGGTGATGATTGCTGGATTGGAACTCGAGCAATAATATTGCCTGGTGTACATATAGGCAAGCAGAGTATAGTAGCAGCAGGTGCTGTCGTAACTCGTTCTTTTCCAGATCGAAGCATATTGGGGGGGGTACCTGCAAGGTTGCTTAAAACAAGAGAATAGATTATTTATAAAGTAATAATTGTGAGATAATGGATAATCAAATATCAATAAATTTGTTCAAACAGCTAAATAAAGAAAATATTAAATACGCTGTTTTACGAAATTATAAAACATTGCCGGAAAGTCTTGGAGGTAGTGATATAGACCTTTGGGTTTGTTGTAAAGATGTAAAAGATTTTTTTCGAATAATAGAGAATGTTGCAAAAGAGCAGAATGCACATATGGTTTCTTATTTACCAGATACGCTTTGTCCAAAAGTATGCTATATGAATAGTGAATGTGGTATTCAAATAGATGTTTTCTGTGGATGTATTCCTTATCAAAATACAGAAATGATTCAGGGAGAGGTGATACAGAAACATATACAAAAATACAAGGATATATATGTGTTAGATGATCAATTAGCCAATTTAGTAGCATTCATAAAGGAAATCGTAAACAATGGTACGAGTGGCGAAAAGTATATAAAGCCTCTCTATGATAATGCAGACTTATATTCTTTAGAATATATACAAAGTGTTTTAACATTGTTCTCTGCTCATTTTTCTGAGGCTTTGCATGAAGCAATACAAGGTAACCAATTAGTTCATAAGTTTGAAAAACTTAAAAAACTTGGGCGTTCTTCCTTAAAAACAAACAATATTTTTTTGCATAAAATATCTAAAGTATCACGATTCTGGAACAAACCAGGATATGTTATTTCTGTTCAAGGAACAGATGGAAGTGGTAAGAGTACTATAATTGACGCAATTACTCCTTGGTTAGAAGAGGCTTTCCATAATGGAATTATCTACAATCACTTGAGACCTAATGTATTGCCAGATCTGGGCGTTGCTTTAGGTAAAAAGGAGGCTTTAAAGGATGGTGAAAAGCCAAAAGTGGTTTCTGATCCGCATGCACAGAAGCCATCAGGCTTTATCGGTTCTATTGTTCGTTGGGGATATTATATGATGGATTATACTTTTGGGTACGCAAAATCTGTATATCCTAAAATCGCAACAAAAGCGAAGGTCTTTATATTCGATCGTTACTATTATGATTATTATATAGATCAACGTCGCTCTCGCACATCCTTGCCTCAGTGGGTTCTTCGGTTTGGGGAAATCTTCGTGCCAGTCCCTGATTTGATACTTTGCTTAGGTGGAGACCCTAAAAAAATATATGAGCGTAAGCCTGAGACAAGTCTTGAAGAGGTTACAAGACAGACCAATGTGCTGAAACGCTTTTGCAACAAACGTAAAAATGCAGTTTGGGTTGATACGACACTTACGCCTGAAGAAAGTATACGACTTGCTAAAGAGGCAATATTGGATATGTTGTCGAAAAGATTTAATAAAGTAACTTTCTTATGAGAATCTTGGTAAATTGTTATGCTTGCTCTCCTTATAAGGGGAGTGAGCCTGGTATGGGATGGAATTTCGTAAAAGGACTTTCGAAATATCATGAGTTATTTATTTTGACTGAAAGTAAATTTAAAGACGATCTTGATAGATATTTTGCAACGAATCCAGACGAAAAAAGTAATAAACATTTCTTTTTTATTAAAAAGAATCGTCATAAGACATTGCGTAAAATATGGCCGCCATCATATTATTGGTTCTACAATCAATGGCAAAAGAAAGCATTGAAATTGGCAAAAGAATTGGATGCGAAATACAATTTTGATCTGATACACCAATTAAATATGGTCGGATATAGGGAACCAGGGTATCTGTATAAGCTTGACAAACCATTTGTTTGGGGACCTATGGGAGGTTTTAATATTACGCCATGGAAATTATTGCCGTCAATGGGTGTAAAAGGAATGGTCTTTTATGGTATGCGCAATATTATAAATTCTTGGCAAATGAAACATTCTGTTCGTGTAGCAGAAGCCGTGAATGAAAGTGATTCTATAATAACTGCTACAGAAGATGACCATAACACCTTATTGAAATTGTGGAATAAAGATAATATAGTAATACCTGAAGTTGGTTTTCAAACTTCTACCAAACATCAAACTGAAAGTCGCGTCGGAAAATTAAAAATATGTTGGTCTGGATTGCATATTCCAAGAAAATCTCTGAACTTGCTCTTAGAGGCTATGGCTATGTTAAAGAATCCCGATAAAATGGAGTTACATATTATAGGTGAAGGAGAATGTACTAGAAAATGGAAATATTTAAGTAAAAAACTTGGGCTGAAAAACATCATATGGCACGGATGGGTAGAAAAGACAGAAGCTATGGGTATTATGTCCAAGTGTGATGCTTTTGTAATAACGAGTTTGAGCGATGCTACATCAACCGTACTTCTTGAAGCTTTGTCTATGGGTTTGCCTGTAGTTGCAACAAACCATCTTGGTTTTGCCAATGTTATTACAGATGCTTGTGGAATAAAAATAGATTTGAAAAATCATAAACAGGTTATTCGTGATTTTGCTTTTGCTATAGAAAAGCTAGAAGGTGACGAAAAATATCGTCAGAAGTTGTCTTTTGGAGCATTGGAACGTGCAAAAGATTTTTCTTGGGAGAGCAAGATTGATTTGATTGATAAAATATATCAAAATGTAATTGAAAAGCATAATTCATAATGAAGTACTATAGATTCAAAACTTTTACGACTTCCTATTATTTTCCTCACTTGGACTCTTCTCTACAATATATGTATGGCTTGTATAGTCCATACGGAGGGCGATTGTCGAAAATATATTGGTGGCTGTTTCAACATTCTTCTGTTGTGAGGTCATTGACATCTGTGAATGAGAAAGATTTGGAGTTCCCTTATTCAAAAATTAAGGCATCTGATGGAAATGACACGCTGATGTCTTTCAATATGGGGAGTCCTGGTGTTGAGCAGAAAATATCTATTTTGGGATATGACAAAACATTGGATATTCCATTTTTTGCCAAATTCTCTGAAAAGCTGAGAGCGAAGAAGTTGACGAAAAATGAGATAAGGATATATCGTATGCTTGACGGTACTGGCTTGACACCGAAGTTATTGAAAGCAGTTGATACAGACGATTATGTATATCTAAAGGCAGAATTTATAAAAGGTTCTCGTCCAAAAAGTCGCAAGATGACAGATGAGGTATTGCAGTTGTGCTTACCTTTATCAAAATATCATCTAACAGATAAAGATGTTGATGAAAATGGCTTGAAAATGTCATTAAGCCATGGTGATTTCTGCCCATGGAATGTGCTTGTTTCTGAAGGTACTATTCGTTTAATAGATTGGGAACTTGCCACTGATCGTACTCTTGGTTACGACCTATTTACTTATATATGTCAGGTATCAATACTATTTGAACCAGATAAAGACCTTCTGCTCGCCATTGATGAAAGTATGGAATATGTGAAGGCTTATTTTTCAACATTAGGAATATCAGACTATAAGCCGTATCTAAAAGCATTCGCTGAACAGAAATGGGTGTATGAGGAAAGTAAAGAAAACATAAAACTTTCTCAAAAATATAAAGCGCTATATAAACTAATCTGATAAGTTATGACTTCTAAAGATATTGAAGAAGGGGCTATTTTAGCTTTGAAGAAATACATACAGGGAAGTGATGTCATTTCTCAGCATATCAGTGATAATGACAAAGAGCCATTTTGGGACGGTCATCTTTACTTGTATGCCAAAGATGACAAGGCGAAGAATTCATTTATCGGGCGAGTTCCTGTACAGTTGAAAGGTAAGGAGATGCAAACATTTAAACGAACAAAGTTTAAGTACAACATTTCTATTAATGACCTAAAGGCATATTTGCATGAACCGACAGTTTATATTGTATGCCAAGAAAAGAACAAGGGAAAAGATACTTTGTTGTTTTTCAGATGTCTGTTGCCCGAAACCGTTAAGAAGATTCTGAGGGGAAAAGGAAAGCAAGATACTGTAAGTGTTGCCATGAGATCTTTCCCAAAGACTCTTGCGGATTTTGAGAACATCTTAAAAGTCTTTTGTGGCAATGCTAAGAAACAAATTAGTTATGCCAACAAAATGCCTTTTATTTTTGAGGGCATGAAGAAGAGAAAAATTAAGAATTTCTCTTTTATTGTTCCTTCTCGCAAAATGAGTCCTATTGAAGGGATGGGGTATTTGTCATCACACAACTCTTTCCTATATGCACAGATCGATAAAGAATTCAATATCGAAGTTCCTATATCGAATGAAATAGAGTCGATATCATTCCATAATGTTGTAAAGAAGAATGTTGCTGTTGGTGGAAAAGTGTTCTTTACGGAATATAAGAATGACGTTAAAGACGGAAGACTGATCATATCAATTGGTGATGTTTTGACCTTCTCGTTTCTTCTCAATAGCGACAATCCAGATTGTAAGGCAACTTTTAGAAGCATCTCTAAAACATTGGATGACAGCATAAAAGATGCAGAGTTTATCCTTGCCTTGGATAAGGAAGAATGCCTGTCTCTTGGAGATTTTCCCTTACATTTGAAAGTCAATGAACAAGATTTAGTGAAAGACCTTACAGAAAGAATTGAGGGATGGAAAAAGTTGAAGAGTGTTCTTGCAATGTTGCATGTAAACAGGCCATTGGATTTGTCCACAATCAAAGAAGAACAAGAACGCATGATAGATGTTATCCTTCATGTTTTTTGCACAGGAGAATCTGTAAGTATCGGGCATAAAGAGAATAATTTAGTCTTGGTAGAAATAGGTGATTTGAAAATCCTTTTATGGGAAGCTGTAGATGAAAAAGGCAATTCTCGTTTTGGAGATTTCTTTGATGGTCAAATATCCATAAGGTATAAGTTTAAGGACAACAAGAAATATCCTGCAAGTCCTTTCTCTTATCTGCAAAATGAAGACTTGTGGCAAATATGCGACAATATACCATTTGATGCTCTGATTAGTTCTTACGAACAACTTATAGACAAGAATCCGCATATCTTTGAAATGGCCAATCTGGATTTGCTCTATATGTTGGAAACATATGATAAATTAAGTGAAGAGAAATCTCTGCGTAAGGAGGAGTTGCTTGCTTACTCTGAAAAACTCAGTTGTTGGCTGATGGACAAAGACAACTCTGAGCGACTGAAAGAAATGTATTTTGTCAACTATTGCCAAGTATTAAAACGAGAAAACAAATTAGGTGAAGATGAGCTTGCGAAACTTCGAGAAATTCTATCAAATGAGAAATTAGAGCCTATAATGAAAGTTGGTGTGTCTTTACTTTTGGGAGATAAAGTCAATTTTAAGGAGTGGCTTTCCAAGTGCACGAAAGAAGATGCTGCCAATCTCAAACGTTTTCCGATTTGGCATTTCTATAATGATTTGGATAAAAAATAAAAGGAGAAAAACAGATGATACCAAAGATTTTATTTATTATGCATATGCCGCCTCCTGTACATGGTGCTGCTATGATGGGTAAGTACATCCATGACAGTAAGTTGATTAATGATAAATTTGAATGTCATTATATAAACCTGACAACGGCCAAAAGCCTTCAGGATATAGGTAAGGGTGGTATTAAGAAGTTGTGGAAATTCATTTGTCTGCTCACAAAAATAGTGAAAAGTCTTGTTGGCATTCATCCGCAAATGGTATATGTAACTCCCAACTCTCATGGTGGAGCTTTTTACAAAGACTTTGTGGTTGTAGAACTTATCAAACTCCTGGGATATAAGGTGATAGTGCATTACCATAATAAGGGTGTGGCTACTTGTCAAGACAAATGGCTTGATGATAAGCTATATCGCATATTCTTCAAGAATATTAAGGTCATTCTATTGGCTGATGCATTATATCAGGATGTTGAGAAGTATGTTAAGAGAGAAAATGTATTTATTTGTCCTAATGGAATTCCTGAATCTTTTGATGTAGAGCCAACTTCTGAGCGAAATAACGTCATTCCTCAGTTGTTGTTTTTATCTAATTTACTAGTTGATAAGGGAGTATTAGTACTTCTTGATGCGTTAAAGATCTTGAAGGAAAGGGGATATTCTTTTGTTTGTAACTTTGTTGGCGGTGAAACTGCAGAGATTGATGCTGCTCGTTTTGCTGAGGAGGTAGAGAAAAGAGAACTGAATGATATGGCTGTTTACCTAGGTAAGAAATATGGGGCAGAGAAAAACGAAGAATATTGCAAATCTGATGTATTTGTTTTTCCTTCTTTAAATGAAGCCTTTCCTTTAGTAAATTTGGAAGCTATGGAGTTTAAACTCCCAATCGTAGCTTCTGATGTAGGTGGAGTTACTGCTGAAATCAAGAATGGCGAAAATGGTTTTGTATGTGAGCCTGGCAATACTGATGCTTTTGTAGAAAGTATATCTAAGCTTCTTGATGATAGTGAATTGAGAAAGAGAATGGGAGAAATGGGGTATAAGAAGTTCAAAGAAAGTTTTACTCTAAACTCATTTGAAAACCGTTTTGCAAATAGTTTGCAAAAACAATGTGGGGGGGGCAAATTGACACTAGCTTATTTCCATGGGAAAAAATATAATGAGGAGAAAGAAGCGTTCTTCGAAAATGCAGATATTTTCATTTTCCCAACATTGAATGAGGCTTTTGGGTTAGTCTTGCTTGAAGCTATGGAGCATGCTCTTCCTTGTATTGCAACTGACGAAGGAGGCATTTCTGATATTATTGATGAAGGTGAAACTGGATTTATAGTAAGTAAGCGAAATGCCAATATTCTTGCTGATAAGATAGAATATCTTCTTATTCATCCAGAGGAAAGAATGAGAATGGGTAAAAATGGTTATCGCAAGTTTTATGATAAGTTCACCCTCAGAAAGTTTGAGGAGTTGATGGTAGATATCCTTAATGATTGTCTTCATTCTGATAAAGCATATTAGCTTGGTTATGTTTTGTTTAATATTCAATACTTCATTATGAACCAGATTGCTATCATATTATATTCAAATCCAAAAGATCCAACAAAGTCGGTCATTCCCAATAACAAGAAAATTGTTTTGGAGTGTGATAATCTGGAAATTCTTGAGGATATTAGGCATAAACTTCAGTATGAAACAGATACATGCCATTTGTTTAGTGCTGGAACTTTGATTCAAGTTTCTCAAAAAACAAAAACTGTTTTCAAATATATCTATGACAATTATCATTGCCTGTTACCACGAGTGATGCAATTAGTTAAATATTTGGAGAAGTTCGAGGAAGGTGAAATGTTTTACTACTTTGATGGTGAACGTTCTTCTATCGAACCAAGATTAACTGCAATTCAATGCTTGCCTTATTTTCCAACAAATGGTTTTGTGAAAGTGATTCATAATAAATTCTTCCATTATTATACTATGATGGGATTTATGTTTAAACACTATTCTTTTGGATTTGATGATATTGAATGTAAAGTTGGCGAAGAGGATAAGGATAAACGTTGTTGCCGATTCTGTAATTCTACAGGTAAAAGTAATTTTCGTCATATAGCTCATGCTATTCCTGAAGCTTTGGGAAACAAATTGCTGTTTTGCAATGATGAGTGTGATTCATGCAATAGTAAATTGGCTTCTGTAGAAAATAATTTTGTGCACATGATGGATATTCGTCGAGTACTCCACAGGGTGCCATCAAAGAAAACGTCTAAAGCGATTTCTCTCTATGGAGAAAACTATACGATTCTCACAGATGGTGAACAAGGCATTCCTATCTTGTATGTGAAAAAAGAGATGTTGACTCCCCTGGGGGATGGTATGTATTCTTATCGTTTGAAAAATAGCTCGGAGGTGACCAATGAAGGTATATACAAAGCATTGGTAAAGATGGTTCTTAATTTGGTTCCTAAATCAGAACTTGATCATTTCAGAAATACCATAGTATGGATAAATGGAAATCAAATTGACCCAATCTTGCCGAGTGTGTATTATGCCATTCGCTCAGAAGGGGAAAAATTTTATATGCAACCGCGATTGGATTTGTTTTTCAATACTCAGCAGAATTTCAGTGATTCGCCTTATTGTACGGCTATTCTTTATACAACAGATGTTCAATACATTTTTGTTGTGCCCTTTGTTGATATAGACATGGGGCAATTCAAATATAACGACAAGTTGATAGGACATTGGAAACGAATGTTTGAAATGCTACATCAAAGAGAATGGATAGAACAAAACACATCTGATACTCATCCTGCATATACTTGGCTTGATTTTGAATTTTCAATAAACGATAAGACTGTGCGTATTCTAGATGGTACAGACAACATATTCAAAAAGTATAAAACAGAAGAGGAGAAATGGAAATTAAACAATTATCAATTTCCAAAATTTAATCAAGAAATGATAGTTGTAGAGGGCGTAAGTGATATCTGTTTTGAAAACTTGTGCAACCGTAAGGTAAGCCAAAAGGAATTGTCTGATGTCTCAGTCAATTATGCTTTAGGAGATTCTATTGTAAAATTGGATGTACCTAATAAAAGAATTTGTGTCCGTTTGGGATTTGAAGCGTACAACTCTGATAATACGATACCTTTCTTTAAATGTAGTGGTATGGTGAATTTGGTTGTCAAGTCTATGGACAAGTTTATTAAGATTACTGAAGATAATGGTGGCTATGATATTGAAATGGATTGGTCTTTCCATCAAAGCGTCGTCTTGCAAAGTGCAAGGGCGATAGAGGCAAAAATGAAAAAGCAAAGGATTGGCACTCCATTTTCAAATTGCTCATTTGAAATGGCATTTGATAATGAAATGGTAATTCGTAGAATACTAGTATCATTTGTTTAGAGGTTCTTTGTGAAAATAATACTATAATTATAAAGACAGTTATGTTTAAATTAAAGACATTAACGATTTTGGGTAGTAAGGCGGAATTAGCCTCATTACCAGAGGGCAAATTGCTCATAAACACAGTAAATGCTCATTCTTTTAACACGGCAAAGAAGGATCAGCTCTTTGCTGATGCCCTGACAAATGGCGATGTGTTGATTCCGGATGGAGTGAGCATCGTAAAGGCGTGCAAGTGGATTAAGGCGAAGAGTCAGCCGAAGGAAAGAATAGCTGGCTGGGACTTATTCTTCTTCGAGATGAACAAGCTGGAGAAGAAGGGTGGTACGGTGATGTTTATGGGTAGTTCGCAGAAGGTGCTCGACCTGATTGTGAAGCGTGCTGCCGTGGATTATCCTCACCTGAAGGTGGTGACTTATTCGCCTCCTTATAAGCCTGAGTTCTCGGATGAGGACAACAAGGCTATCATTGATGCCATTAATGCTGCCAACCCGGATCTGCTCTGGATTGGCATGACGGCTCCTAAGCAGGAGAAGTGGACGTACTCTCATTGGAATGAGTTGAACATCCATTGTCATGTGGGTACCATCGGTGCTGTCTTCGACTTCTTTGCCGGTACCGTAGAGCGTGCCCCTATCTGGTGGCAGGAGCATGGTCTGGAATGGCTCTATAGATTGATCAAGGAGCCTAAGCGTATGTGGAGAAGATATATCATCGGTAATAGCTTATTCCTCTGGAATATGACGAAGGAATAGAGTGGAGAAGCAACAAAAGGTTTTCTTTGATTTCCTAAGATTCTGCATCCTTATTCCCGGACTCCTGGTGATATTGGCCATTATGTATATCATGCAGGTGGTGTTCGGCATGTCTGCCTCTCGGCTTATCGTTCCTCCGAATGAGAAGTATGGGAAATTCGTATTGAATGAAGTGCTGGAAGCTGGGAACTTTGGAAAGCATGATAAAAGGAATCGCTTGGGGAAGTCACAGCTGGGGCATAATCTCCAAAGGGTGTATAGGGATATAAGGCTCGTGAGGTATTTTCCTGCTGAGGCTATGAGTGAACCGTTCTTTAGGGTATGGCACTTCTTCTGGAGAATGAAGAATAAGAAATAACAAAGATATACGGACGAATGGCTCACCTCTCCCCTTTTTAAAGTGGGCTCAGCAAAGAACTATTTAAAGGAATGGAGCCTAGTAGCCCGTTTTATAATAACAATCAAAAACTTACAAGCTTATGAACGACGGAAAATTTTCGACCTTCATCGACATGAAGAAGATGAAGGAAAACGGTTTGATATGCGATGAGAAAGCATTGATACACCAAAGGCAGATTGACGAGATTTGCAGAATCATCAAAGAGAGAATGGAATATGGAGAATATAACCCATCTCAAAAGATTAAGTCGGAGAATGATGTCATATCCATCTTTGCAAGACGAGGTGCTGGTAAGACTACATTTGTAAAGTCTTTAAAGAAGTTGATTCGCGAGCATGTAAACCAAGGCGAGTATCATGGAATCGACTGTAGTAAGCTCGTTGTCATAGATGTGATTGAACCTAACCAGATTCAGAAAAAGGAGAATTTTATGATTCGCTTCCTGGCTTCCATCCACGGCAAGTTTTTATATTTGATGGAAGACAATAACGAGAATGATAAAAGACGTTTTGATGAAGCTACAACTGCCTTGTATGAGGCTCTGCCTATCATTGATGGCGTTGGAAAGTTGGGTATGTATGCAGATTGGACGGATGCGGATTATGTGGCAGATAACTTTGTGAACCTTGCTATGAAGGCAAAGGACTTGGAACGCCGATTCCATGAGTATATCAATGTGGCTCTGAGTATTCTTAAAAAGAAGTCTCTGTTGTTTATCCTTGACGACTGTGATGTGAACATCGAAAAGACATTTGAGATATTGGAGACTATCCGTCTTTATTTCACCTCGCCACAGATTATTGTCGTGATGACTGGTGATGCCAATCTCTATGGTATGACTATCAGGCTGAATTATTGGAAGTTTTTCGAAAAAGACTTTTTGGAGAAGGAATGTGACAACTCTGCTTCAGCCGACCGCAAACGGGCAGCCTATCGTAAGATGGTAAACCGCTTGGAAACTCAGTATCTCCAAAAGATGATAAAGCCTGAATATCGCATACTTTTGGATAATGTGTATGAAAAGTATCGTTATAACAGAATCATTACCAATCAAGGAGAAGATAAGAATAAGGCTGAACCATACTCTGTGACAATACGTTTCTCCAATGGTGCGACCCAAGACTTGAGGGTAATCTATGAGGATATTTTCTCATATTTGGATGTCATCAGCATGGATGAGACGGACAAGGCTATCTTTGTAAATCATGTTCTTAGACAGCCTTTCAGAAATCAATATAGATTACTTTCTGTATATGATGACTTCTTAAGTGACAACTCCCAACTATCGGATGAAGAGAAAAAGATAGCTTTGACGGATAAGCTGCTGAAAGTGTTTGAGGTGTATATCAATCAATATGCAGCAGACAACAAGCACCTAATGACAAAGACATCCATGTATGCAGGATGGATTATGAAATTCTTGATAGACAACAAGATTGTGGCTACAGGCAGTCACATGATGCCCAATATGGAGGATGACAGCTTGAACAATGCCATATTGGCTTTATGCACATCATGTACTCGCCAGATTCATACAAATCCATCCATAGCTTTTGATTTTCTGGTCCGTGTGTCTTTTATCCGTCAGGTACTTCTTTCTTTGGGAGAAGATGGCACAAAGTTGAATGACTTTGCCCACATCTACTATGATTCGGGTACCAATAAATTATTGGGTAATGTGTTGGCATATGCCAATGCAGAAATGAATATGATACCAAGCATTCGTCCAGAAGGCAATTTGCAGAATACAATGGCGGGGGTATGTGCTATCAATCATAATATAAGTCCAAGAAATGGAGTAAAAGGATTACTGATAAGATTGGTTCAGTTGAGAACTATTTCTTCAGATATGTCTGAAACAAAACTGTGCTCTGTTTATCGCCTGTTTGCGGCTATCGCAGAGATATTGAGAGTGACAGAAAATATCAAAGCTAATGAAGACAAGAATGGAAAAAAACGTAAAGCGGTGATTAAAACCAAGTTGCAGCATTTGGCACAGATACATACATATATCGAACCAAATGACCTAAGACCAGGCAATAAATTGAGAGAACAAATTGGGAATCAGATAAATTCCAATAAAGAAGAAGATTCTACTTTTACAGATGATTATGTGGAAAAGCTGTGGCAATGGATATTGGAATATAACCAAGTGGACAAACTTACACCTTATAGTTTGGATAGGATTTTTACGAGAATGTATTATACTCTCAATGACATTACGCCAAAAGGAACTGTCAACAATATAGAAACGAGTGAGTATATCTCCAATTATATTCTTGCCTTTTGGAATGCCTGCATTGTGGAGGATTGTATTGTGAGTGGAAAAGTTGAGGGAATCGAACTCGGACATGAAGGAAGTCTTGCCGATATTTTCATGCACAACTACTGGAAGAGATTCTTTGAACAACATCGAGGAAAGAAATCTTTCGCTAATTGGGTAATTGGATGTCCTTTGTTGCAAAGCTATGTATCAGCTGTTGTTCTTAAGTTCATAAAGGAAAAGAATATAACTGAGAGTGTAGTCAGAGAATACATGAAGAGCAACCAACTTGACTTCTTATTGAGTCAACAATTGGGCTTGATTGCTCAAATGAATTTGCTTGAAACAGAAAAAGGAGAAAATCTTAAAGAACAGATTTCTCTGAATCTTGCACGAGACAATGCCGAAAAACTATTCGACAAAGAAGTGGAAATTCAGAATGTTACAAATGAATTGGCAAAGAAGAGTAATTCTGCGGTTAAAAATACAAAATTAGCCAATGAATTAAGCGAATTA